>ERZ773196.318-NODE-318-length-30848-cov-9.230669_pt1 | contig 30848 bp, 34 predicted proteins | sample MGYA00581009_ERZ773196 | MGnify/ENA primary metagenome ERZ773196 (study PRJEB29015, sample SAMEA2738162) | human oral metagenome | biome: human oral; feature: human-associated habitat; material: saliva | place: China | collected 2243 ... | reverse complement strand
GTACTGTCTGCGGCTTCGTCGCCTTGTCCTGATTTAAATTTAATCCACTATATCTCAAGCGTTTCAATCAAAAGGTCGTCTGAAAACCCCAAATCAAGGTTTTCAGACGACCTTTTGCCGTTTTTCAGTTAATCACTCCTCTGCCTTCGGCTCGGGAACGTCAAACACCTGACGCAGGTAGGCGAGGAAGGTTTTGTTGGTGGTCATGGTTTTGCCCGGAGAGTCGGAGAGTTTGGCGACGGACTGACCGTTGCACTCGACGAGTTTCAAAACGATGTTCAGCGGGGTATGGCCCATGTCGTTGGTGAGGTTGGTACCGATACCGAAGCTGGTTTTGAATCGGTCTTTGAAATATTGGTGCAACGCCCACGAGCGTTCGATGTCCAAACCGTCTGAGAAGGTCAGCATTTTGGTGCGGCTGTCGATTTTGAGTTTTTTATAGTGGGCATGCGCTTTGTCGCCCCATACATAGGGGTCGCCGCTGTCGTGGCGCAGACCGTCGAAGAGTTTGGCGAAATAGAGGTCGAAGTCGCGCAAGAAGGCGTCCATGCCGACCACGTCGGTCAGCGCAATGCCGAGGTCGCCGCGGTATTCGTGTACCCAGCTTTCGAGGGCAGCTTTTTGGAAATTGCGCAGGCGCACATCGAGGGCTTGGAAGGCTTGGAGGAACTCGTGCGCCATCGTGCCGATGGGGGTGATGCCGATTTTTTTGGCGAGATAAACGTTGCTGGTGCCGCGCACGATGTCGGGGGCGGCTTCAAGCAGGGTGCGGATGACGTGTTCCTGCCAGTCGCGGGTGTAGCGGCGGCGGGTGCCGAAGTCGGAGATGAGGAACGGCGGATCATCGGGGTTTTGCGCGGCGGAGATTTCTTTGAGGCGTTGCGCTTTAGCTTGGAGGCGGCGTTCGCCTTCTTCAATGACGGCGGGGGTTTCGAGACGGCGGAAGTAGAGTTCGTTGACGATGGCGAGGATGAAGATTTCAAAGAACATCGCCTGAATCATAGGCCCTTCGATGCGGATGTTCAGACGACCTTCTGAGTCGGGGCTGACTTTAACGAAGCGGCGTTGGAGTTGGAAGAGTTCGAGATAGTCGACAAAGTCGCTTTTGATGAAGCGCAGGCTGCGCAGGTAGTCGAGTTCGTCGTGGGTGAAGCGCAGTTGGCAGAGTGCGTCGAGTTCTCGTTCCAAGTCGCTTTGGATGTCGGCAAGCGGGTAAACCATGTCTTTGTTGCGACAGCGGAACTCATAAAGGCTGTGGGTTTGGGGGAATTGGTGCAGTATCACCTGAAGCATGGTGAACTTGTACAGGTCGGTGTCGAGCAGGGAGCGGATAACGGGCGTTTGAGGTGCGGTCATGGCTTTTCTCTCGTTCAGCGTAAATGTAAAGCATTATTAGAACACGGTTAGACGGGCGGGTGTTACTTTTTTTGCCGGGTGAATGTTGAAAAGGTCGTCTGAAAGCTTTCAGACGACCTTTGTTTTGTGATTTAAGCCTTATGTTTTTTCTTGATCGCGGCGTTCAGGATGCACCCTAAAATAAAGCCGACGGTTGCAGGCAGCAGCCAGCCCAGCCCGACGTTGTAAAGCGGCAGTGAACCGTTGATGTCGGCGGCGACTTCTTCGCTGAAACCGAACGCGGCTTTATAGGCATCGAGCAAACCGACTGCCAGCGTTGCCATCATGGTGCAGAAATAGACGATGCGGCTGCCGCCGAACAGTTTGTGCAGGAAGACCAGCAGGATGATGACGATGGTCAGCGGGTACAGCAGCATCAGCATTGGGATGGAAAAGGTCAGGATGGAGGACAGGCCTTTGTTCGCCAACGCCATAGACACGACCGTATTGATGACGACGAACATTTTGTAAGGAATACCGGGACACAGGCGGTTGAAATATTCGGAACATGATGTAATCAGCCCGACGGCGGTACTCAAGCAGGCGAGCAGGACGATGACGCCCAAGAGGATGTTTCCGGGGACGTCGAAGTAGAAATTTGCCGTTTTCGACAACACTTCCGCGCCGTTTTCCTGAAGTCCCAAGCCTGACACGCTGGTTGCGCCCATATAGCCGATGAAGAGGTACACCAATGCCAGACAAGATGCGGCAACGATGCCTGAAACGGCGGTCGTCCGCAGCAGCTCGGAGCGGTTGTCCACGCCCATCGCGCGCACGGCATCAATGACGATAATGGAGAACACCAGTGAAGCGAGTGCGTCCATTGTGCCGTAGCCTTCCAAAATGCCTTTTATGAACGGACGGAGGGCAAAATCGCCTTGCGCCGCGGCGGGAACGCCCATCGGATTCAACGCGGCGTAGCCGACCAAAACGGCAATCGTCAAAAGCAATACGGGGGTCAGGATTTTACCGATGCGGTCCACCAGTTTGCCCGGCGACATCGACAGCCAATACGCCACGCCGAAAAACGCCACGCTGAACGCCGCCAGCCCGACTGTTTTTTGGCTTTCATTCAAAAACGGCGCAACGGCAATCTCAAACGACACCGTCGCCGTACGCGGCATGGCAAACAAAGGCCCGATGGACAAATACAGTGCGACGGCAAACGCCACGCCGTACCAAGGGGCAACCCTTGAAGCCAGCGCCTGCACGTCGCGCGAACCGGAATAGCCGATGGCAATCACGCCCAACAGCGGCAGACCCGCGCCGGTCAACAGGAAACCTGTCATCGCAGAGAACCAGTTTTCCCCCGCCTGTTGTCCGAGATAAGCGGGGAAAATCAGATTGCCCGCACCGAAAAACAAAGCGAACAACATCAAACCGACCGCCCACAGCGAGGCTTTACGGTTGAGCGGGGAAACACTGTTCATAAATTCGTACCTGTTTGTTTATAGTGGATTAACTTTAAACCAGTACGGCGTTGCCTCGCCTTGTCCTGATCTAAATTTAATCCACTATATAAAGGACAGTTGATGGAAATGGGTATGGGTTTGCCAAGCGTGAAATCATCATGCCGTTTCGCCTTCAACGTCGGCAGAGGGGTCGTCTGAAACGCCCTCTTCCGCTTCCGGGCGTTCTAAATTTTCCTGTTTCAGGCTGATTTCGATTTCGCCGTAGCTGTCCGGCTGGACGATGCGGACCAAACCTTCTTTGGCAAGCTCCAAGAGCGCGATGAAATTGACAACCACATACGCCGCGCCCTGCTCCGGTTTGAACAAATCGCTGAATTTGCATATCCCGTTCTCGTTCAGACGACGTAAAACCGCCGTCATCTGCGCGCGCACGGAAATGGTTTCCTGAATCACTTCATGGCTGCGCGTATGTTTCGCCCGCGACAAAATGCCCAGCCACGCCTGCGTCAAATCGGCGACATACACCTCCGGCAGCTTCGCCTCGACCGCGATTTCCAACGGCAGATACGCCCAAGCAAAATCCCTTCCCGCGCGCGGCAACGCATCCAAACCCTGCGCCGCCAGCTTCATCTGTTCGTAAGCCAAAAGGCGGCGCACCAGCTCGGCACGCGGATCCGCCTCCTCATCCTCGATCTCTTCGGGACGCGGCAGCAGCAGGCGCGATTTAATTTCAATCAGCATCGCCGCCATCAAAAGATATTCCGCCGCCAAATCAAACTGATATGCTTCCATTTGGGCGATATAGTGCAGATATTGCTCGGTAATCTTCACCATCGGAATATCGAGAACGTCGATATTCTGTTTGCGGATAAGGTAAAGCAGCAAATCCAACGGCCCTTGGAAGCTGCTTAAGACAACCTTCAAAGCATCGGGCGGAATAAACAAATCCTGCGGCAAATCGGTTACGGGTTGGCCGAATACCCACGCGACAGTGTGTTCAGACGACGTTGCCGCAGCGGAAGGAATAAGGTGTTCTGAAGGCATGTTTAGAGGAGCTTTTTCTTATTAGGTTCGATGGGTGGTTAATCAATAACGGGGTCGTCTGAAAACGCAGCGTGTTTCGCCAAAACGAGTGCGGCAAAACAAAAATCAGCCTTTTTTGCGTTGGCTTTTCAAAGAAGCGATGGCAATGGCAAGCGTTTGCGCCAACGCCATGCCCAGCAGCGGCAAAACGGCGAAAAACGAACCGGTCAGCACCGTAACGGCATCGCGGGAAAACACAAAGCCATCGCGCGCCAGCATTGCGATTATCCAAGCCGACAATAGCAGCCATTCGCAACCGACCAAAAACCAAATCATCCCGACCGAGCAGCGTTTGCGCCACTTCATGATGGCAGCGTGCAAAAGGCTGAATATCGGAACAGACAGGAAAGGATAAAGGAAATTGGTAAACAGCCGCGGAGAGCCGTCCTGAAAACACAAATAATCGCCCGACTGCATGTCGCATCCCATTGCGCCAAACATCGGATCGACGGCATACATCAACACGCCGAACCACACCGCATAAATCAGGCTGGCGATAAAATAGGCTTTGAAAAATCGGTTCATAGGCAAAAAAAGGTCGTCTGAAAAAATAAATTTCAAAAGGCTTAAACCCACATCAAATTTTCTGATTGGCATTTGCAGAAGAGACCAACACACCCAGGGCTTGAACTGCTGCCATGCCATAAACAGGCAATCCGAAAAAAAGAAGTCCCGTTATTGCCGTCCAACTACTATCCAGACTACTCCACTCCCACAGCAAAAAAACGAACCAAACAATCAACCATTCGACAATAGGCAAGGCAAGAGTCATCGAAGTTGTACAGCGTTTGGTCCACTTCATAATGCCGGCATTGAGTAGGGACAATAACATTACAGATAAAAACGGAAAGAAGAAAAACTTCAAAGACACTTTCTCAAAAGCCGACATTTCATGAGCTCGTGAACAATACTCTGCATACTGTTCATTGTCAGCGTCAATATCAAAACATTCGAATCCTGAAAACAGCAAACCGACACTGTACACCAGCAAACCGAAGACAACCGCATAAATCAGGCTACTGATAAAGTAGACTTTAAAAAATCGATTCATCTCACTTCCGTCCCGCAATATGTTCTACCGCCGCCTGCGCACAATACAGCCCAAACGAAGCCGTCACCAGCATACTCGCGCCATAGCCCGCGCAGGACAGCCCTTGCGGCGCGGTATCGGTCGAACACGCTTCGCCCGATTGCGGCGGCGTAATGTTTTCAGTCGAGAACACACACGGCACGCGCATTTTTTCTTTGGTATCGCGGCTGAAGCCGTAGCGTTTGCGCAAGGTATAACGCAGGTTGGCAAGCAGCGGGTCGTGGGTAACGCGGCTCAAATCAGCGGTTTGAATCAACGCCGGATTTTTCTGTCCGCCCGCGCCGCCGCTCAGGATAAACGGCTGATTGTGCCGCACGAAATAAGCCGCCATCGCCGCCTTGACGCGCACTTGGTCTATCGCGTCGATCACAAAGTCGAAAGGTCGTCTGAAAAGCGTTTCCAGATTGTCTTCCGTCACAAAATCCTCGATTTCCTCCACTTCGCATTGCGGGTTGATTTGGGCAATGCGTTCGCGCAACGCCGTTACCTTCGCCTTGCCGAAATCGTCGGTCAGCGCATGAAGCTGGCGGTTGACATTGGACTCGGCGACGTTGTCCAAATCAATCAAGGTCAAACGACCGATGCCCGTCCGCGCCAAAGCCTCCACCGCCCAAGAGCCTACCCCGCCCACGCCGACCACACAGACGTGCGCGCGCGAAAACCGCGCCAGTGCTTCATCTCCGTAGAGTCTAGCAATACCGCCGAAACGGCGCGAAGGAAGAAAAACGGTGTCGTTCATACCCAACCTTGTGATATATCAATAAATGAATGAAAATCAACGCAAAACGCTGCGGACGAATGCGACACATATTATACTGGAAAGCAGACGGGCTGTTGCAGCAGCCCGAAAGAGTCTATAATCGTTTCATATCGGACCCTTCCCAACCGCATGAAACAAAGTGCCGCCTGCGGCGCAAAAGGAGAATGAACTATGTACAAACATCTGGTTGTAGCCGTTGACGGCAGCGAAACTTCCCTCAACGCCCTGAAACACGCCGCCGAGTTGGCAAGCGTCAACAACGCCCGCCTGACTTTGGTACACGTCGCCAACCCCGCCGAATACATGGCGCTCGCCCCCGAATTCCTGCAACACGAAAGCTACGAGGCTGCCGCCGTCGCCCAAGGCAACGAAGTCTTGGACTTCGCTGAAAAAACCGCCCGCGAAAACGGCGTGGAAAACATTGTCAAACACCTGCTGGTCGCCAACAAAGGCGCGCGCGAAATGGCGCAGGATTTGGTCGATTACGCCGATGAAAACGGCGCCGACCTGCTGGTACTCGGCACACACGGCCGCACCGGTCTGATGCACCTCCTGATGGGCAGCTTCGCCGAAACCGTAATGCGCCAAAGCCACCTGCCGCTTCTGATTATCCGCAGCAAAGCGGAAGAAGCGTAAGGGTTTGCCCTATTGAAGAAGGTCGTCTGAAATCTCAAACTAAGATTTTCAGACGACCTTCTTTCATCTTATTTCAAATAGGTTTTACGAATTATTGATTATAATCATGAAATTCGTAATATCATTCACCTATACCAATAAATAACTTCTTCCCCAAACCAAACCCATAACAAAAAGGTCGTCTGAAAACCAAAATCCGGTTTTCAGACGACCTTTGTTTTGATTCGGCTTACTTAGGTGCAGCCAATATGCCGGTCAGGTTCAATAGGAACAATACCGTAAATCCGGTCAGGTAAATCAAGCCGAGGATGGCGAGGAAGTTCATGCCTGCCGTCAGCTTGTGGCGTTCGTCGCCTTTAACGAGGCGGTAGTTCAGCCAAGCGAACACGGGAGCGGCAATGAAGGCGGTAATCATGGCGAATTTGAGCAGCTCCGCCATCGCGCTGTTGAACCAGAAAATCACTGCCAAGCCCGTACCTGCGACCCAAACGTTCCAGGCAAAGAGTTCGACGTTGCCCGTTTTGTCTTTGCCGCGCAGCAGGCGCACCGGCTCGGCAATCGCGCGCGCGTAGCCGTCCACTACGGTAATCGTCGTGCCGTACATGCAGGCGAAGGCGATAAATGCCACCATAGGACGCGACCAGTCGCCGATGGTGACGGCGTACATATTGATCAGTTGACCGACGTATTTGCCACCCGCCATTTGCACTGCCTCACCGTTGCCGTACTGCACATACGCGCCCAAGGCGAGGAAGACGACCGCCAACACTGCGCTAGTGATGTAGCCGACGTTGAAATCGAAAATACCGTCGCGGTAGCTGGAAGGATTGATGCGTTGTTTTTCCGTTACCCACAAAGAGTTGATTGCGGAAATTTCAATCGGCGCAGGCATCCAGCCCATCAGCGCGATGAGGAAGCCCAAGCCTGCCAGTGTCCATGGGGTAGGCTCGATAAAGTCGGGTTTCATCTGCATGCCGCGCGACATGGCGATGGCGGCGGCGGCGACTGTGGCAATCGTCAGGCTGACGATGATGATTTTGGAAACGTTGTCCAAGGCTTTGTAACGTCCGCTCGCCAAGATAATCAGGCAGGAAGCCATAATCAGCGCGGAGATTGCGCCGACATTCAGCGTCAGCGACGGAATTGCCATTTTGACGATGGCGGCGGTCACGATGGCGACCGCACCCGCGTTAATCGTTGCCGAGATAACGCACAAAATCAGGAATACCCACAAATAAACGCGGCTTTTCTCCGCATAGCCTTCAATCAGGCTTTTGCCCGTATCCAGCGTGTAATGCGCGCTGAAACGGAAAAACGGATATTTGAAGAGGTTGGTCAAAATGATAATCAACGCAAGCTGCCAGCCGTAAAGCGCGCCCGCCTGCGTCGAGGCAATCAGGTGCGAACCGCCGACCGCCGCCGAAGCCATCATGATTCCGGGCCCCAGCGCATTGATTTTGCTTTTCCAAGTCGAAGCGTGTGTGTGTTGTTCAGACATCATTCTCTCCGTCTTTTTTCAGACGACCTTCACAAAAAAAGGCGTATTTTAACGTAAATCAAGAGATTATCTAACAGACATTTCGGATATTTCATGCCGAAATATGTTAAAAATAAGCTGTACCGAATCGAAAATCTCCAATCATCAGCATTTTGTGGCTGGAAACCTTTTTCAGACGACCTTGTATCGCTTTTTATACCCAATCAGGGCAGCACCCGAAAAACAACATACTTAATATCTAATTTGGGGTTAGTGTTGTGCAGAGGCTTTCAGGTACTTGCTTTGATGATAAACTTTTATAAAAAAATCAATACCCGAAAATAAAAGAAAAACAATAAAATAAGTGATTTTGTTATGATAAATTTTCAACTTATTTAATTTCGTACAACCAGAATAACCCTTCTCGAAAATTTCTTTGTATAGCTTTGCATATCTGCATATTGTATATTTTTTCGGAACGGATAAAATATGTTCTGCTTTCAAAACAAAGCAAGGATGGCGCCGGATAGTCCACGCCACACATCACTCTTTTCTCACTTTATGGAGTAATACCAGATGAAATTCTTATCTGCCGCTATTGTAGCCGTTCTGACTGCCGGTGTTTCCATGACTGCCGCTGCTGCTCCTGCTGGCTACGTTCCTTACAAATGCGACAACGGTAAAAAACTGAATGTCGTTTACGAATTTGACCGCAGTGGTAATGCAGTTGGCGCATCTGCAAATGCAGCCGGTAAACAAATCAGCCTGCGCGTTGACAAACGTCAATCAGACAGCACCGGTACAACCTTCACCAACAAACGCGGCTTCTCTATGTCTGCCGGTTACATCGACAAAAACACCCACACCACTTCTGAAGTTGTGGGCGTAACCGACTCACGCAACCGCTTCATCGTGAAAAACTGCGAACCCGTTAACATCGACCGTTAATTTACAACGAATGATTTAAGCTTCTTTAAGGTCGTCTGAAAACCGAAATAAGGTTTCAGACGACCTATTGTTTTTCCCATTTCTTTAAAACCTGTCAACCTGTTTTCAAACGCTTATCCGGTCGTGTCAATATAAACACTACCAGTGACGTTAACGCGCCTAGCGTATCAGCGAGCATGTCTTTTTGCGCATCCCAAATATCGCCTTGCGAACCGAGTACTTCCAAACCTGCTTCGCCGCCGTCAATCACCGCATACTGCCATTCGATGATTTCGTAAGCCGCTGCCACGCTCATGATGAAGAACAAGGAGAAAAACAGGGCAAGCGCAGGACGGCAGAGTTTACGGCGCAACAGCCATTCTGCCATCGGATAGGCGTAGAAACCGATGATGTAGTGTCCGACGCGGTCAAAATGGTTGCGTCCTTCGCCTAAAAACGGCGCAAGCAGGCGGTTTGCCCAATCGAAGGGCACATCGGCGAAAGTGTAGTAAGAACCGATGGTATGCATAATCAGCCAGAAACTCATGAATACATAAGCCAGATTACTGAAACGGAAACAGCGGTAGGTAGCGATGAGTGCGATAAATACGATCGAAACAGGAATGATTTCGGCGTACCAAACAGCGCGGTCGGACGGATTGATACCCGACCAGACGATGAGTAAAGCAATGAAAACTGTGAATAATAAAGGGATAACATGCGAAGTTTTTTGCATAAGAATTTCTTTGTATTAAATTAATAAAAATGATGGAAATTTTCAATAAACTGTGCAGCAGCTTGATTCTAAAGGCTCTGCGAACCAGTCTTGCGTGGCGGTATTGGCATCAAAGACTTGTCCCATTAGCGGAGTCAACGGATTGACACCCAAGCTGCGTGCCAGCGGGATGCTTTGAAGCAGGGGTTCGTTCCAAGCGTGCAGTGCCATGGCGTAGGCGCCCCAGTGGATGGGCATGAAGCGTTTGGGAGCAAGCTGTGCGGCATAGCGGGCGGTTTGCTCGGGGAAGAGGTGATTGTTGGGCCAATGTTCGCTGTATTGCCCGTTTTCGATGAACGCGATATCAAACCCGTTGAATTTTTCGGCGATTTTGTCGAAATGGCTGCCTTGTGCCGAGTCGCCGTGAAAATAGAATTTTTCGCTGCCGTGTTCGATGGCAAAGCTGGACCACAGGGCTTGGTTGTGGTCGGTCAGGGTTCGGGATGAATCGTGACGGGCAGGTAGTGCGGTGTAGCGGATGCCGTTGCGTTCGGTGCTTTGCCACCAATCGAGTTCGGTAATGCGCTCTTGCGGCACGCCCCATTTTTTCAGCAGTACGCCCATGCCGAGTGAGACGATGAAATGGCTGTTGCCTTTTGAATTGAGTGCTTGCACGCTGTCTTTTTCGAGGTGATCGTAGTGGCTGTGTGAAATCAGGATGACATCGACGGGCGGCAGTTCGTCGATTTCTGAGGGGGCAGGCTGGAAGCGTTTCATGGTGATGGGGATGGGGAATTGCCGAAAACGGGGTCGGTAATGACGGTTTGCCCGCCGATCCGCATCAATAGGGTGGAATGCCCGAACCAGACGAAACGGCTTTTCCCTTCGGGTGCGGCGAGGAAGGTTTGCCAATCGGGCTTGACGGTAGGCAGAGGTTTGGGCGGGCGCGTTGCCTGCGGGTCGGTCAGAATCTTCCAAAATGCGCTGGTCAGGCCGGTCGGTTTCTGCTGCGGTTCGGGGTTGAAGAAGGTTTGCGTTTTCGGGTCGTAATGGTCGCTTGCGGGGTAAACGGGATGTTGGTCGGGATAGAGCCAGTAGGCGAGCAGGGAGCAGACAGCAGTCAAGGCAATGAGTTTTTTCTTGTATTTCATAATTGGATTTTATGAAGAAGGTCGTCTGAAATTTTTTCAGACGACCTTGGATTCTGTTTGAAGTTTGAAATGGTTTCGGTATCCGTCAGATGGCGTGCGAACAGCCGGATACCATTTTTTTGAGGGCTTGCGAGTCGAGGATTTTAATGTGTTTGTGTTCGACCGAAATTAGACCTTCATGGTGGAACTTGGACAGTGTGCGGCTGACGGTTTCCAGTTTCAGTCCCAAATAGCTGCCGATTTCTTCGCGCGACATCCGCAAGATGAAATCATTAGCGGCAAATCCGCGCGAGTAAAGGCGTTGGGATAAGTTCAGCAAAAACGCTGCCAGACGTTCTTCGGCGCGCATATTGCCCAAAAGCAGCATCACACCTTGGTCACGCACGATTTCGCGGCTCATCAACCGGAAAAAATGGCTTCTCAGGCTGGGGATGTTGTGCCCCAGCTCTTCGATGTGGGTGAAGGGCAGCTCACACACTTCGCTGTCTTCCAAAGCCACCGCGTCGCAGCTGTGGACATGGGAACAAATGCCGTCCATACCGATGAGTTCGCCGGACATAAAAAAGCCGGTAACCTGATCGCGACCGTCCTGACTGGCAACCGTGGTTTTGAAAAAACCGGCACGGATGGCAAACAGCGACGCGAAAGGCTCACCGGTGCGGAACAGATATTCACCCTTCTTCAAGCGGCGGCTCTGTCGGATGACCGCGTCCAATTGTGCAAACTCATTGGGCAAAAGCCCGACAGGCAGGCAGAGTTCACGCAGCGAACAGGAAGAACACAGGGTTTTCATCTGATGCATAGCATTGTGTGTGGTCATAAAACACCCTTAAAATTAAGGTTTTTATCCTGTCATGATTACGTAAGTTATTGACACATATCAAGACAGGTTTATCATACTGTGGCATTCTACCAAACTATCCGAAAATTGCCTAACTTCATTACTCTAATCACGCACACGCCATGAAAGTAATACCGATACAAAATAATCACAATAGAAACGATGACAAGCCTGAGTTCGACCGCGAACTCATCGCCAGCCTTCCTTCCAGCGGTCCGCGCTACACTTCCTACCCCACAGCCGACCGTTTTCATGACGGATTTCGCGAAGCCGAATATATCAATGCCTTGAATCAGCGCGGTATGGGGGCTTTGAACAAGCCCCTTTCGCTTTATATCCACATCCCCTTCTGCAACACCATCTGTTACTACTGCGGCTGCAATAAAATCATCACCAAAGACAAAAGCCGCGCCGATGCCTACATCGAATACCTTGAAAAAGAAATGGAGCTGCTCGCCCCGCATCTGGGTGGACGGCATCAGCTTGCGCAACTGCACTTCGGCGGCGGTACGCCGACTTTCTTGAGCGACGACCAAATCGAACGCGTATTCCGCATGATACGCAAACATTTCCAACTTATCCCCGGCGGCGAATACTCCATCGAAATCGACCCGCGCAAAGTCAGCCGCGAAACCGTCCTCATGCTCGGCAAGCTCGGCTTCAACCGCATGAGCGTCGGCATTCAGGACTTTGATCCCAAAGTGCAGGCAGCAGTCAACCGTATCCAAAGCTATGACGAAACCAAAGAAGTCATCGATGCTGCCCGTGAAGCCGGATTCAAATCCGTCAGCGTCGATTTGATTTACGGCCTGCCGCATCAAACCGCCGAAAGCATCAAAACCACCATTGACACTGTCTTGTCGCTCGATCCCGACCGCCTTGCCCTTTATCACTATGCCCATCTGCCGCATATCTTCAAGCCGCAACGCCGTATCGATACCGAAGCCGTTCCCGGCAGCGAAGAAAAACTCGATATGTTGCAATACTGCGTCCAAACCCTGACCGAACGCGGTTACGTCTTCATCGGTATGGACCACTTCGCCAAACCCGATGACGAACTTTCCATCGCCCTCAAAGAAGGCTTCCTCCAGCGCAACTTCCAAGGCTACTCGACCTACGCGGACTGCGATTTGGTCGCCATCGGCATATCTTCCATCGGCAAAATCGGCAGCACCTACTCCCAAAACGAACGCGACATCGACGCCTACTATGCCGCGCTCGATGCCGGACACCTGCCCATCATGCGCGGCTACCAACTCAATCAGGACGACCTTTTGCGCCGCAATATCATCCAAGATTTGATGTGCCGCTTCGCCTTGGATTACCGAATCTACGAAAGCGTGTTCGGTATCCCGTTCGACCGCTATTTCAAAGACGAACTTGCCGACTTGGAACAACTTGCCTCCCTCGGACTCGTCCGCCTGAAACCGCACGGACTGACCGTTACCCCCAAAGGCCGCTTCCTGATACGCAATATCGCCATGGTGTTCGACTACCACCTGCGCCACAGGGAAACCAAAGCCCAATATTCGCAAACGGTGTAAAGAGGAATAGCAAAGGTCGTCTGAAAACCGTTTTCAGACGACCTTTGCCCTTTGTTTCCCTTTGTTAAGGAACGCTAAGGAACGCTAATGAACGAACAAACCAAACAGGCCGCACAAACCATAGGTCGTCTGAAACGTAAAGCCAGCGACGAAGAACAGCTGCAAGGCTGGCGCGAAACCTGCGCCGAACAAGGGTTAAGTGGCGAATTTATCCTGACCACCAAGCTCAACGGCGCGGCTTATACCGAGGAAGAAGCTCGCATGGTGGCGGAGCTTTTCGGCAAATAAACTGACAATTTATTATTTTAAAATTACAAATCATATCAAAACTTGACAAATTTACCGATTTTGATTATAGTCGTATATGAGTTAACATTGCCGATTTGACACAGCTTGCGGGCATAAACAGCTAAAGCGTATTTTCATTTTCTGCTGTTTTTATTCCTTTCTTTATATCCAAGCCCGTTGTGTACAGCATCGGGCTTCTTTTTTTCCGGAAGTATCAGGAAGTATTTATGATTATTTTGGACAACGTTTCCAAACATTACCAAACGCGCGACAAAACCCGTTTTGCCGCCGTCGAGCCGACCAGCCTCGAAATCCAAGACGGCGAAATCTTCGGTCTGATGGGCTATTCCGGCGCGGGTAAATCTACTCTGTTGCGCCTGATTAACCTGTTGGAACGTCCCGACAGCGGCAAGGTCAATGTGTGCGGACAAGAGCTGACCGCGCTTGATGCCGCCGCATTGCGTCAGGCGCGGCAGAATATCGGCATGGTATTTCAGCAGTTTAATCTTTTGAGTAACCGCACCGTCGCCGATAATGTTGCCTTTCCTTTGGAAATCGCCGGATGGCCGTCTGAAAAAATCAAAGAACGCGTTAAAGAATGCCTTGAAATCGTCGGCCTGACCGAACGCGCCGACCACTATCCCGCCCAGCTTTCAGGCGGGCAGAAACAACGCGTCGGCATCGCCCGCGCGCTCGCGCCCAAACCCCAAGTCATCCTCGCCGACGAACCCACTTCCGCCCTCGACCCCGCCACCACGCGCAGCGTCTTGGAATGTTTGGAAGACATCAACAAACGCTTCAACGTTACCATCGTCATCGTAACCCACGAAATGAGCGTCATCCGCCGCCTGTGCGACCGCGCCGCTCTTTTGGATAAAGGAAAAGTGGTGGAAATCATCGAAGTACGCGGCAACCAAATCCACGCCCAATCCGAAATCGGGCGCGAGCTGATTCGGGAGGACTGATATGGCAGACTTAACATTCGAACAAGCCGTTTCCACCATCGTCGGCATGAAAGACGAAATCGTCCGCGCCTTGGGCGAAACCTTCGTTATGGTCGGGTTGTCCACCACGATTGCCGTCATCTTCGGCACACTCTTGGGCGTCTTGCTTTTCGTGACTTCCAACCGCCAGCTTCATTACAACAAGCCGGTAAATTTCCTGCTCGACAACTTAGTCAACCTGATGCGCGCCTTCCCCTTCGTCATCCTGATGATTGCCATGATACCTGCGACCCGCGCCATCGTCGGCAGCACCATCGGCCCGATTGCCGCCTCGCTGGTATTGAGCGTGTCCGGCCTGTTTTACTTCGCCCGACTGGTGGAACAAAACCTGCGCGAAGTCCCCAAAGGCGTGATTGAAGCCGCCACCGCCATGGGCGCATCGCCGCTTGCCATCGTCCGTAAAGTCCTCTTGAACGAAGCGCGCGCGGGCATGGTTTCCAGCATCACCGTCCTCGCCATCGGTCTGCTCTCATACAGCGCGGCGGCAGGCATGATAGGCGGCGGCGGCTTGGGCGACCTCGCCATCCGCTACGGCTACTACCGCTACCAAACCGAAGTCATCATCTTCATCGTCGCCATCCTCGTGCTGCTCGTTATCCTGATTCAAAGCATCGGCAACGCATTGGCGCGGAAATTGGACAAACGTTAAACCATCAAAAGGTCGTCTGAAAAGTTTTCAGACGACCTTTTCAGTCATATCCTTTTGAATTTCCAACCAAACCCATTATAATAACGCCTCCTCGCGCCGTCGCGGACGACTCCCGGCGGCATTTGTTATGGAAGAATTATGAAGCCGTCTATCTTAGAAAAACTACAACAACTCAGCGACCGACTGGAAGAAGTCACCCACCTTCTCGGACAGCCCGAAGCCACGTCCGATATGGACAACTACCGCAAGCTCACGCGCGAACACGCCGAATTGACGCCCGTGGTCGAAGTATTCCAAAACTATCAGTTGGCTCAAAGCGACTTGGCGGATGCCGAAGAAATGCTGTCCGACCCCGAAATGAAAGACTTTGCCGCCGAAGAAATCGAAGCGGCAAAAGCCAAAATCGACACGCTCGATACCGAACTGCAAAAACTGCTGCTGCCCAAAGATGCCGACGACGACAAAAACATCTTCATCGAGGTGCGCGCTGGAACGGGCGGCGACGAAGCCGCGCTGTTTGCCTGCGATTTGCTGCGTATGTACAGCCGTTACGCCGAGCGCAACCGCTGGCAGGTTGAAATCGTCTCCGCCAACGAAAGCGAGTTGGGCGGCTATAAAGAAGTCATCGCCCGCATCGTCGGCTTGGGCGCGTACAGTCGTCTGAAATTTGAATCGGGCGGCCACCGCGTACAGCGCGTCCCTGCCACCGAAAGTCAAGGCCGTATCCATACTTCCGCCTGCACCGTCGCCGTCATGCCCGAAGCGGATGAACTGGAAGACATCGAGTTGAACCCCGCCGACCTGCGCATCGACACCTTCCGTGCATCCGGCGCGGGCGGTCAGCACATCAACAAAACCGACTCCGCCGTCCGCATCACCCACCTGCCCACAGGCATGGTGGTCGAATGCCAAGACGGCCGCAGCCAACACGCCAACAAAGCGCAGGCGATGAAAGTCCTCGCCGCCCGCTTGAACGACGCGCAAAAACGCGAAGCCCAAGCCAAAGAAGCCGCCGAACGCAAATCCCTTATCGGCAGCGGCGACCGCAGCGAGCGCATCCGCACCTACAACTACCCGCAAGGCCGCGTGACCGACCACCGCATCAACCTTACCCTGCACAAGCTGGATTTTGTGATGGACGGCGACTTGGAAGAAATCACCAACGCCCTGATTGCCGAACATCAGGCTGAGCTTCTGGCGGCAATGGGCGATTGATGGAACGGTTGACGCTTGGTGCCAAAGCGTGAAGGCAGGCTTGATGGCGGGAAAACAAGTTCTGCCAAAACGTAAATCAAGCCTCAGCCGTCGCCCGCCGCCCTTTCCGTAACCATAAAATCCTATGCGGAAATGACGGCGCTCCTAAAAAGCCTTCCCATCGTCTTCAAACGCAAGCCCAGATAAACCGGTTTTCCCAGTCTTCCAACAATCCGTCCCTTTTTCAGACGACCCATCCCAACCCATGAACACCCCGCTCACCCGCCGCCGTTTTTTCGCCATCGCCGCCCTGACTGCCGCCGGAGCAGCCGCGCCCTTCCTCCTGAACCGCAACCGCCCTACCCCGTTACCAACTACCGGCGAACCCGTCATTTGGAAAGGCATCGCGCTGGGTTCCGGCGCCGAGCTCCGCCTCTTCGGCGTTGACCGCAAAGAAGCCGAAATCCTCGTCAACAAAGTCCTCGCAGAAGTCGCCCGCCTTGAAAAAATCTTCAGCCTCTACCGAGAAGACAGCCTGATCAACCGACTGAACAAAGAAGGTCGTCTGAACAATCCGCCGCCTGATTTCCTCGCCCTGTTGAGCATTTGCCGCGACATCCATGCCCTGACAGACGGCGCGTTCGACCCCACCGTCCAAGTGTTGTGGAACCTTTATGCAGACCATTTCCGCCGCAACCCGCGTGCCGAAACCCCGCCGTCCGAACCGGACATCCGGCGCACCCTCAAACTCGTCGGCTTCAAACACGTCGTCTTCGACCAAAAAGCCATCCTCTTCGAACAAAAAGGCATGGGCTTATCCCTCAACGGCATCGCCCAAGGCTACATCACCGACAAAGTCACCGCCCTGCTGCAACAACACGGCATCCGCCAAGCTCTCGTCGATATGGGCGAAATCCGCGGCTTCGACACCGACAACCAACGCACATGGAACGTCGGCATCCGCAATCCCCAAAACGAAGAAGCCACCCTCCTGACCATCCCCATGCAAAACCAAGCCTTCGCCACCTCAGGCGGCTACGGTACCGTGATGGACGAAGCCGGCAAGTTCACCCACCTCTTCGACCCGCGCACCGGTACTGCCACACCGCGCTACCGCAGCGTCAGCGTCATGGCGCCGACTGCCGCCGTTGCCGATGCCTTCTCCACCGCATTCTCCATCATGGACGAAGCCGCCATCCGTACCGCTGCCCGAGCCAAACAGACAAAAGTCTGGCTGGTCATGCCCGACAACCGCATCGAAACCCTAGCCTGAAGGTCGTATTTGGCAAAAAAGCAGTTTCTCCCGAATACAACAAAACTTAAAAGTAAAAAGGTCGTCTGAAAACCTCGAACCAAGATTTTCAGACGACCTTTGCCATTTCCGGACAGTTTTTAAATCAAGCCTAGAGAATTGATAAATACAACAACAATCGCCAAAGGTGCAACATAGCGCAACACCATCAGCCAAAGACGGATAATGGTTTGGGGAACGCTGCTGCCTGCACCGGCATTCACCAATACGGACTCCCTATCCTGAATCCACGCAGTAAACACGGCAACGCTCAATGCGCCAATCGGCATAATGACTGCCGAAATCAGGTAGTCCCACAAATCGAAAACGGTTTTTCCGAAGATTTTAAACTCACCCCAAACGCCGAAAGACAAGGCGGAGGGAATACCGACAATAAAAATTGCCGTACCAATCAACCAAGTATGGCGGCTGCGTTTACGCTCATCCTGACGAATCGTAGCGGCAATCACGGTTTCCAACATCGAAAACGCCGAAGTCAGCGTCGCAAACACCACCAACAGCATAAAGACGGCAAACAAAATCTGCCCCAACGGCATTTTCATGAACACGGCAGGCAAAACAACAAAAATCAAACCCGGCCCCTGACTTGGTTCGAATCCGAAAGCAAATACCGCCGGAAAAATAACCAGCCCAGCCAGCAGAGAAACCAAAAGGTTCATCCACATAATGATATTGCCTGAACGGAACATATCTTGGTCTTTACCCAAATAAGACGCATAAGTAATCATCGCAGACACGCCGATACTTAACGCAAAAAATGCCTGACCCAAAGCCGTAAGCATGGTTTGCGGCTTCAAATGCGACCAGTCGGGTTTCAGCAGGAAAGATACTCCTTCCATCGCCCCGGGCAGCGTCAGTGAACGGACAGCCAAAACAATAAACAGGATGAACAGGCCCGGCATCAGGTAACGGTTTGCTTTTTCAATCCCGTCGGACACACCGCCTTGAACCACCCAAATGGTAATCAACATGAACAGCCCTTGATAAAACAACGACCCTACAGGACTGGAAATGGTCGCACCGAATAATGCCTCAAAATCCGCACCCGCATGGATTTCTCCGGTAAAGCTATGGACAACGTAGTTCAACACCCAGCCACCGACGACACTGTAAAAAGACAGCAAGATAAAGCAGGCTGCCACCCCCATACGCCCCACCCACGGCCATTGCGAACCCGGGCGCAGGGTCTTGAAAGAATCGATGGCATTTTTACCGCCCGTCCTGCCGATATAAAACTCGGCAAGCTGCACAGGTAATGCCACCAAAATCGTAAAAAGCAAAAACAGCAGGAAAAACACCGCCCCACCGTTTGTCCCCGCGGTGTACGGGAATTTCCAAATTGCACCCAAGCCGATTGCCGAACCTGCCGCAGCAAGCACAAAACCAAGTTTGGACGACCAAGAAACCGAATGATTCATGATTATTGTATTAAGAAATGTGAAGAGACCGCATTGTAACAAAGCGTAACTGCATATAGCACAACCATAATGGCCTGCTTCAAAATTTCGCACATAAGGTGCGCTTAAAAAGACAATATTGAATAAAAAATCTGAGATTTTGTTTTTTAGATAAACATAAATACAAAAAATAGGTAATTTTGATATTTTATTTCAAACAAACACTGCCATGATAAAAAGCACAAAAGAAAAAGCCTGGACATTTGTCCAGGCTTCGGTAATTGGTGGGTCCGGTGGGTTTCGAACCCACGACCAAGGGATTATGAGTCCCCTGCTCTAACCCCTGAGCTACAGACCCTCAAGAGAAGAGGTATATTGTATCATAAAATATTATAGAGACAAGGATCGCTTGGCTTTTATCGCCGTATATTAGACCTCTTGCGAAAATATTCATCCCATTGCATTAATCAGCCCCGCAATCAGATTTGCCCTTAATCCGAAGCGTTTCCGCCTGTTGCGGTAAGGTAGAGACAATATTTTGAATATTTTCAGCTTCCTATTGATGTGCTCGATGACGGTTCTGAGTTTGCCTAACCGCCTATTCGCCTCTTTATCCTGTTTGTTCAGCAGATGATGTTTGGATTTCTTTTTCGGGGTCTGTAATCCGGTTTTAGCCAATCCTTGATAACCCTTATCCGCAATGACTATTTTGTAGGGATAAAGCTCTGTAATGTGCCTCCTAGCTAAACGCATATCATGCTGAGCACCCATCCCCGTCCGGATGCTGATGATTTTTTCAGTTTCTCTGCCGTATATGACCTGGATTTTAACCGTGTGCCGCTTTTTCTTGCCGCTGTAATACTGCCGCTGTTTTTTTGGGACGTTCAATCGGGCTTTCGGTAACGTCAATGATGACCGTATGGTCGCCCGGATTCTTGTGCTTTGGCAGGGAGAAGCGTTTGCAACGGATGAGGGCGTCCTCGGTTTTACGGATGGTGCGGCAGACATTACTTTCGGAAAGGCCGTAGATGGCGGCCAATTCGAGTTGGGTATGGTAATGGCGCAGATAGCTTAGGGTAAGCAGCAGTTGGTCTGCCAAGCTGAGCGTATGCGGCCTGCCTGACTTGACCTTCCGGCTTTCTGCTTCTGTGGTGATTTGCAGCATTTCGTGAAAAAGGACGGGCGTTACACCTGTGAGCCGTTTGAATTCCCTGTCGCTTCTTTGGATTAGGTTTTCGTATTTCATTTGGGAATTGTAAATCTTCAGGATACTTTCGCAAGAGGTCTATTTTATCCATAAATACCTTGCCTCAAGTCGCCTGAAAACAAAAATTACACTTTCAGACGACCTTTTCTCATGCATACCATATAATTCAAAAAAACAGGCCGCTAAAAGCGACCTGAAAAACTCTTGCAGCTGGGAGTGATAGCAAGAGGTTACGACACTTTAAACCAAGCTTCGTTAGCATAACGGAGCATTTGTTCGGGAATCTCTTCGGCGTTGCTGACAACAGAGATACCGGATTTACGCATTTTATAGACAGCCTGAATGGTACTTTCAGGTGCATAGCCATGGCATGCGGCAAGATTGACGATAATGTGCAGGCTGTCGTTGTACCACAATAATTGTTCGGCGGTACGGCTGATTGCTTCTTCCGTTGCCAAACCGCCGATAATGACAGTATCTGCTTTTTCTGCATAAAGCCATTCAATCAAACCGGTGCTGCGGGCTTCATTATCATCATGGAAGCATGCACCAAAACCATTCTCCCCGCCTAATTCGATTACATGGTCATAATCAGCAGATGCCGGCAAACCATCCAGCAAATTTGCACCACGGCAACCGCCTGCACACTGGCTGAAATAGCCACCTTCCCGCGCAAACATAATTCCGTTGCGTTTAACGACTGCGGCGCAAATACTCTCCGGATCGATATTGACGTTCTCAACCAAAATACGCTTATCTGCAATAGATGCTTGGCGGTTTAATTCTTTAACCATATTTTCCGGCTGATGCAGGAAATGGTTGGCATTGGCTGCCATGCAGGTAAAGCGGAATTGAGGTTGAATATCGATAGCAACAGTCGTCATGATGTGACTCCACAAAAAACCAGATAAATCCGGAAACACCTCCTCGATAAATGGCTCTTATCGAAGATAATCGGTATATTTATGATGAACGGTATAATATCAGGATAATCGGCAAATCACCAGGAATATTTAACAATTAGTAACAATTTATTCCGTAAATATCTATTTAGTAGAATTCACCCTCAAAAATCTCACAAAAAATATCAACTCAATAAGCATAAATGTTTGAAATTTATTTTTGTTTTAATCCCCCTTATTACCTCCTCCTCAACTTTTGCCTTCAATTTAATATTGACCAAAAAACAACAGAAAGAGAAAAATGCAGTTATTTTTTTTGACTTAAATCGAATTTTTCTTCATGAGTTAACAAAAAATCTTGCTAAAAAAATTAAAAAGCATAGGACAAACGGCAATCATTCCTCCTCCAACCAACAACCCAAAGCCACAAATATAAAAGGTCGTCTGAAACCTTAACCCTCAGTTTCAGACGACCTTTGATCAGCTTTAAAATTACTGTTTACCGAACTGGCTGTAATCCACCAACATATACTTGGCAGTAATTTTCTGCGAAGCGTTGCCTTCGTCGCCCATCAGAATCATCTGCGGCTTGCCGTTGACCGTAATCGAATCGACGGCTTCGACGTTAGTGATGTGTTGCAGGTTGGGCAAGGAGATTTTTTGCGGTTCGTCGGTCGGGTTGCCGCTCCAAGTCCACAGTTGTGAGAATTTCTGCCCGTTTTCGTCCTTCACTTCGTTGGCGATGACGTAGTTTTTCAACACCGGGTCGTAGTTGATGGAACGGATACCGCCGCCGTCGATGTCGAGGATGGCGACTTCGTCAAACTCAGGCTTGGCGTTGCGCTCGAACACGTCTTTCGGATTGCTGATGAATGCCACCAGCGCCATATTGTTGAACTCAGGATCACGGAAGCCCAAGACGAGGCGTTTCTTCACAGGGTCGAACGCCATGCCTTCGATATTGATTTCTTCAAAGGAAACTTCGGCTTTGGTGCGTTCGCGGATGAGGTCGTGCAATTTGTGGTCGGTTTCCAAAACCTGCGTCAGATTGTCGTAGCTGGTCAGTCCCAACACATTGCCGTCTTGGATTTTAAAGCGCATCAGGTGTTCGCGGTCAGGCGAACGGTTGCCTTTGCGGGTACGCGAGTGCGAAGTGAGCGCGTAGATAAAGCCTTCATCGTCGCGCGCCAATGCTTCCAAGTCGCTCAGGCGGCGTTTGAAGCCGGTAATCACGCGCGTATCCAAGGCTTCGTCTTCGATAAATCTGCCGGACGGATCGATGCTGACGATGCTGAATGCGTGGTTCGGTTCGTCTTCGGCAATCAGCAGTTTGCCGTCGGGAAGCTGTTGCACGGCAGATGGCTCGTACACGCCGTTGAACATATTAATACCCAAAGAGCGCAGCTCTGCCGCATTGTTGGCGGGTTGGGTCAGCAGCGAAGGCAGCGTCTTCACGCCGATAAACGCCGCCAGCGAAGCCAAAAGCCCCCAACGGAATACGGCATAAGACAAGTTGATGTATTTGAACTGTTTGTCCGCCAGCAGGCCCAGCCAGTAAAGATGATCACTCATCTTTTGATAGACTTGTTTGCGGTCGCCCATAATCTCCTGCATCATTTCCCAATATTGGTCTTTTTGCACCTTCACACGGTCTTCGTAAATCAGGATATTGGGCTGGCTGCCGCTGAAAAAGCGCGTTTGGGTGCTGCTGAGGCGGGTTCTCAAATCACGCAGTTTGGCGCGTCCGCGGAAGAAATCCTTAACCCAAGCGCGCGCCGCCTGCATTTTGCCGATACGTTCGGGTGAAGCGGACAGCAGTGCGAACACGATGGACGCGGCGGCGGTAATCATAAACGTACTCGCCGGAATCAGAAATTCGGGTGACGATGAAAAAATAAATGCGCCCGAAATCATCAGCGCAGACACGATAAAACCGTTGAGCGAAATCATAATGTTCGCCTTGGTCGCCGCCAGCGCGAGCAGCTCCATCTCCGAACGCACGGCGTTGCGGAACATGGTTTCCACGCCTTTGTTCGTACCCAAAAGATCGGAAGGCGGCACATCGGCGGCTTGTTTTTTCTTCTTCGCCTTGTCTTTTTTGTCTTTCTTTTTCTTTTTGGGCTTTTCAGACGACGTCTCAATGCCTTCAAGGATGATGTTATCCGTCACGGCCTCTTCGGCATTGCTGTCTTGTTGATGGTCTGCCGTTTCAGGCTCCGCAGCTTCTTCAACTTTTAAAGTTTCTTCAGCTTTCACAGCTTCTTCAATGTTTACAGCTTCTTCAGTTTTTAAGGTTTCTTTAGCTTTATCAAACGCTTCTTCTGAGTCTTCCCAAACTTCGGAAACAGGCTGCGGCGCATCGGGATCGGGTCGTTCGAAAGGTTTCTCCCAGTCAGAAACCGTATTTTGCGGCTCTTGCCCTTTTTTATTTTTATCGTGGAAATCCATGTTTATCCTCCGTTTGAGTGAATCAATTTAAATGGAAAGGGAAAAGCGTTTTTTAGTTCCTCTGATTCGGGGAATTTACACAACGTCATACATTATCGATAAAAACATTACACTTCTTGGGATAATCATGTTTGTAATGATTAAGTCGGCAATCCAAGTTCCCCCTTCAACAAAAACTGCCGCCAAACGGGCAGTTTGCGGCAGTTGTAACGCATCGTTTATCAGTAGTCGATACGCTCTTTGATGATTCTCAAGTCGGGGTAAGACAATTTGATGTCGTATTCGCGTCCGCCTTTGTAGGCTTCTACGTCCAATACAGGTCTGCCGCGATAGTCGTCGGCATCGATGTCGTGAACGCGATAGCCGCGTTGCTCAAGCATTCTGATGGCTTTGGCACGGTTTTGTTCAAAATTTTTGTCGCTGTAAATTTGGTGTTCGATGTAATCGTTGGCACCTGCGACAGCAGCGGACAAAGCGACGATGGCGGTCAATAATAATTTTTTCATGTTCGACTTCCTTTCGAAATGTGTCATTGGGGTTTTGATGGGTGTATTTAAACACGGCAAAATTAGCAGTCATTTAGCACTTCGTTAAACGTAGTAAAGGTCGTCTGAAACGGTTCAGACGACCTTTTAACATTTACGCTCTCCATTATAGGCTGTATTTAAGTTTCTGAGGGCGGAAGGGACGGGCGTTCGTCGGTTTCTTCCGATTTGGGTTTGATAAAGCGGCTGCACCAGATACCTGCTTCGTAAAGCAAGATAAGCGGGACGGCAAGCAGGGTTTGGGAAATCACGTCCGGCGGGGTAATGATGGCGGCAACGACGAATGCGCCGACAATGACGTAGGGGCGTGCGTTTTTTAGTTGTTCGGTGGTCACGACGCCGATTTTGGCAAGCAGGACGACGACGACGGGGACTTCGAAAGTCGTGCCGAATGCAACGAACATGCCCAAAATAAAGGACAAATATTTGTCGATGTCGGTCGCCATGTTGACGCCGACGGGGGTGATGCCTGCGAGGAATTTAAAGATGACGGGGAAAACGAGGTAATAGGCAAACGCCATGCCGACAAAAAACAGGCTGACGCTGGAGAGGACGAGCGGGGTGATCAGTCGTTTTTCGTTTTGGTAGAGGGCGGGCGCGACGAATGCCCAGATTTGGTAGAGCGTGTGCGGTAGGGAAACGAGGAATGCCGCCATCAGCGTTACTTTCACCGGCACGAAAAACGGTGCGATGACGTCGGTGGCAATCATGCTGGTGTCTTTGGGAAGATTCACCATCAATGGTTCGGCAACAAAGGTGTAAAGCTGCTGGGCAAACGGCATCATGCCGAGAAAGCAGACGACGATGCCGATGACAATCCACATCAGGCGGCGGCGCAGCTCGATAAGGTGTTCGATAAGAGGTTGGACGGGTTGTTCGTTTTGAGGTTCGGACACCGGTTTACTCACTTTTTACGGACGCGAAGTTTGGGTTTGGCATGAAATTTCGGGCGCAGGTCGCGCTTGCGGTTCATCGCTTGTTTTTTGAGGGAAGTGATATGCAGCACGGGCGCGTCTGCGGAAGTGTCGATATAGCTGACTTCTACGACATTGGACGCCGGAGCGGCGCTGCCGGTCAGGTATTCGCGCCATGCGCGGTCTTGTTCGGATTCTGCAGGCATGTCGGTTTCGACGGCATCCGTCGGATTGCCTGCTTGCGGCAGAGTGTTTTCAGACGACGTTGAAACAGCCGGGTCGTCTGAAACTTCCGTGCTTAACGAAGGAAGCGGGTTGCCGTGTTCATCCAAACCGAAATCGGCAGGTGTGCGTTGCGCCGGCAGGCGTTCCCAAGGTTTGAGTCCGTCGGAAATGTCGTGCAGGTTGTCCTGCATATCCGTACCGGTTTCTTTGAGGCTGTCGCGCACTTGTGCGGCGGCGGCTTCAAATTCCTGTTTGGCTTTGCGCAGCTCTTCCAATTCGACTTGGGTGTTGAATTCCTGCTTGACGCTGCTGACGAGGCGTTGCAGCTTGCCGATAAGCCGTCCGGCGGCGCGGGCGGCTTCGGGCAGACGCTCGGGGCCGAGTACAATCAGGGCGACGATGCCGACTAACAGCAGCTCGCCCAAACCGAAATCAAACATAGATTATGCTTTGTCTTCGTCTTTTTTGTGTTCGATGACTTCGTCTTTTTTGGCATCTTTGCCGTCGGTACCTTCGTTCAGGCCTTGTTTGAAGTCATGCACGGCACCACCGAGGTCTTTACCGACGTTGCGCAGTTTTTTGGTACCGAAAACCAAAACAACGATGATTAATACGATAATCCAGTGCCACAGAGAGAAGCTACCCATAATAAATCCTTGATATAGTTGAGAATGGATATTTGAAATGTTGGTTTACGCAGGCGTACCCATGATGTGGATATGCAGGTGGAACACTTCCTGCCCGCCGCCTTTGCCTGTATTGATCAGGGTTTTGAAACCGTCGGTCAAACCTGCCGCTTTGGCGATTTGAGGGACTTTCAACATCATTTTGCCCAAGAGGGTTTGATGTTCGGGCGCGGCGTGTGCCAGCGAGTCGAAATGGACTTTCGGAATCAGCAGCAGATGAACCGGCGCGGCGGGACGGATGTCTTTGAAGCACAACATCTCGTCGTCTTCGTAAACGGTTTGCGCCGGAATGTCTTTGGCGGCGATTTTACAGAAAATACAGTTGTCCATAATGGCTCCGAGGTCGTCTGAAAACGAGCGCAGCGAGTTTCGCTAAAACGAGCGCAGCGAGTTTCGTCAAACAGACGGCAGAAAAACGAATAAGGTCGGATTGTAATATAAATTCAAGACTCTTTGCGAGAGGCTTTTTCCGCCAAGCCTGATAAACCTTGACGGCGCGCAAGCTCATTGACGACATCTTCGGCGCGCAAACCGTGGTGCGCCAAGAGAACCATAGTGTGAAACCATAAGTCGGCAACTTCGTAAACGAGGTGTTCACCGCCGCCGTCTTTCGACGCCATCAGGACTTCACCCGCTTCTTCGATGACTTTTTTGAGGATTTTGTCTTCGCCTTTGTGCAGAAGCTGGGCAACGTAGGAAGCTTCGGGATTGCCGCCTTTGCGGGAGTCGATAGTGCTTTGGATTTGGGTGAGGATGGTGTCGGTCATGGGATTTTCGGCTTTGAAGGATAAGGACTATTCGGATAAGGCATCGGCTTGCAGGGTTTTGGGCGAGTATTCTGGCAACAAATAATCATCAACCCGATTTTTAGTGAAACTCGATTCTCTCGTTTTCAGACGACCTTTGACGACCTCTAAGGATGCGTATGCCCATAAATGGCTTTTTCGTCTTTCAACACGGCATCAACCGTCTGCCATGCGCCGTCTTTCCAAACTTTGTAGAAACAGCTTTCTCGTCCCGTATGGCAGGCGATGCCGCCGTTTTGGTCTATCAGCATTACGATGGCGTCGCCGTCGCAGTCGAGGCGTAATTCGTACACCTTTTGCGTGTGTCCCGATTCTTCGCCCTTCATCCATTGCTTTTGGCGCGAACGGCTGTAATAGTGGGCGAAACCGGTTTCTACGGTTTTTTGCAGCGCCTCGGCATTCATCCATGCGACCATCAATACGCGGCGGGTCTGCCTATCTTGGGCGATGGCGCAGACCAAGCCTTTTTCGTCGAATTTGACGGCTTCAAGCAGGCTGTTATCCATATTCGGCATCCTTATTTATTTTGACGAACTCGCTTCGTTCATTTTAGCGAAACTCGTTACACTCGTTTTGGCGAAACTCGCTGCGCTCGTTTTCAGACGACCTCGAGTCAATCAAGTTCAACTTACAGCCGCACTTCGATTCCGGCTTCGCGCATGGCGAGCTTCGCATCGCGGATACTGACTTCGCTGAAGTGGAAAATACTGGCGGCAAGCACGGCATCTGCTTTGCCTTCTTTGATGCCGTCAATCAGATGCTGAACATTGCCGACGCCTCCTGAGGCGATGACGGGAATGTCGACTGCTTCGCTGACAGCGCGGGTCAGCGGCAGGTTGAAGCCTTGTTTCGTGCCGTCCCTGTCCATACTGGTAAGCAGGATTTCGCCCGCGCCGCGCCGCTGCATTTCAACCGCCCATTCGACCGCATCCAAACCGGTCGGCGTGCGCCCGCCGTGAGTGAAGATTTCCCAGCGGGTGTTTTCGGGATTGACGGCTTTGGCATCGACGGCGACGACGATGGCTTGCGAACCGAAAAATCCGGCGGCTTCGTTGACTAAATCGGGATTGGTAACGGCAGCGGTGTTGATGCTGGCTTTGTCCGCACCGGCATTGAGCAGGCGGCGGATGTCGGCTACGGTGCGTACACCGCCGCCGACGGTCAGCGGAATGAAAACTTGTGAGGCAACGTCTTCGATGACATGCAAAATGGTGTCGCGGTTGTCGGAGGAGGCGGTGATGTCGAGGAAGGTCAGCTCGTCCGCACCTTCGTCGTTGTAGCGTTTGGCGACATCGACGGGATTGCCCGCATCGCGCAAACCGAGAAAATTTACGCCTTTGACGACGCGGCCGTCTTTAACGTCGAGACAGGGGATGATGCGTTTTGCCAGTGCCATTTTGAATGCCTTTCCAAACCTAGGAATGAGGTCGTCTGAAAACGAGCGTAGCGGGTTTCGCTAAAATCCATACAGCGGATTCCACCCAAACGGACAATCCGTTTCAGACGACCTTTCAAATCATTGATACCGGCAAGGCAGGTGTCACGCCAGCCAGTTGTGCACCCATTTGGGCAGGTGTTGGAGCAGTTGGAAATAGCCGACGCCCGCAATGGCGGCGAATACGCAGGAAGTCATAAAGCTGCCGCTGAAGCGTCCGACGATATAAAACACTGTGCTGGCAAATGCCCACAACGCGCCGTTAAACACCATCCAATAGGTGTCGATCATCGGCATATCGAACGCGGAAAGCTGGCGGACGAGGATGGCGATGATGGTAAATCCCAAACCTTCGCTGACGGCGCGCACGTTGCGGCCGGACGACCAGATAATCCAAAAGCCCAAAATAAATGCTTCAAACATGAAATACCCCTTGAAAAGTAAATAAAACTAGTGAGTGTGGGATGGTGAGTCCCAAACAATATTCGGCGGTCAGCCGCCTTTTATTGTGAAGAAAAATGGACGAACCCATCTTTTGTCCTGCCTGTGCAGACAGGACAACAATGAAAGCAAACGGATTCAACCGAGTATTGTGTATCTTCGCCCCGCTATATTGTTTGAAAACGGCGGGACAAGTGAGTAAGAAAACATAAGGTCATTTCAGACGACCTGGATGGTTGTTTTTAAATAAGGTCGTCTGAAAACGAGCGCAGCGAGTTTCGCTACACTAACTTATGCTAGCGAATCTGCCAACTGCTGCGCTTGGGCAAAATCAATACTGCCCTCGTAAATCGCACGACCGGTAATCGCACCCGCCACGCCGTGTTTCTCAACGGCACACAAAGCGCGGATGTCGTCCAAATTGGTCAACCCGCCCGATGCGATAACCGGAATGGCGACGGCTTGCGCCAATTTGACAGTCGCGTCGATGTTCACGCCGCTCATCATACCGTCGCGGCCGATGTCGGTGTAAATAATGCTGTTGACGCCGTCATCTTCAAAACGTTTCGCCAAATCAATCACATGATGCTCGGTTACGGTCGCCCAGCCGTCTATCGCCACCATACCGTCTTTGGCATCCAACCCGACGATAATCTGCCCGGGAAATGTTTTGCACGCTTCGCGCACGAAGTCGGGATTTTTTACCGCCGCCGTACCGATAATGACGTCGTTCAATCCCAAATCCAAATATTTTTCAATGGTTTCCAAGTCGCGTATTCCGCCGCCCAGCTGTACGGGAATGTTTTTGGCAACAGCAGCGAGGATGTCCTTGATGGCGGGAAAATTTTGCGGAACGCCGGCAAATGCACCGTTTAAGTCCACCAAATGCAAACGGCGCGCGCCTTGTTTGAACCAATGCAGCGCAGTTTCGGCGGGCGAATCGGAAAACACCGTCGCCTGCTCCATCAAACCTTGTTTCAGGCGCACGCAGCGACCTTCTTTTAAATCGATTGCGGGAATCAGCAGCATGGGAATCCTATCCTTATGCGGAGTGTATTTTACACAAATTATCGAGTTTTAGCATATTTGAATAATTTAAGTTAACAATAATACGGAATCCTGATCAAAATCGCTTGAAAATTCTTTTCAGACGACCCGATTAATTTATAAAAATCAAAGTGCAAGCCTTTTCAAACTGTCCAGTCCAAGAAATTGCGTAACAGCAACAATCCTGCGTCGTGACTTTTTTCCGTGTGGAACTGGGTGGCGAAGACATTGTCTTTGCCGACGATGCAGGCAAATTCGTGCGGATATTCGCTGGTAGCAAGGACGGTTTCAGGGTCTTCGGGAGCGAAGTAGTAGCTGTGTACAAAGTAAAAGCGCGTTTCTTGACCAATGTCTTTAAACAGCGGGTGCGGGCGGGTTTGGCGTACTGTGTTCCAGCCCATGTGCGGCACTTTCAGACGACCTCCGTGTTCATCGGTTTGATTGGCGGAGAAGCGTTTGACCCTGCCTTTAAACCAACCCAGTCCGGCGGTATCGCCTTCTTCACTGTGTTCGAACAATAATTGCGCGCCGACGCAGATGCCGAAAAACGGTTTGTTTTTCAATCCATCTTCCACTGCCTCGCCCAAACCGCTTTGCCTCAATGCAGCCATACAGTCGGGCATCGCGCCCTGACCGGGGAAAATGATTTTGTCGGCAGCAAGGATGTCTTCAGGACGGGCGGTCAGGTAAATTTCGGCAGCTTTGCCGGACAAGGCTTGCGCGGCCTGTACGGATTTGAGGACGGAATGCAGGTTGCCCATGCCGTAATCGACAATAGCGGTTTTCATGTTTTCTCCTTGGATTGCAGCTTGTGCTTATCGGTATGGTTATGAATATTGTAACAAAACATCGTACCGGAAGGACAAAAGAAAAAGGTCGTCTGAACATTTTTCAGACGACCTTTTACGTTACAAGGTTCTTACCTTAGAGGGAAGAAAATAATTGCTATGGCGACAGCAATCACACCGTAAATCGCCATGGGGATGACGGTTTTCTTGATAATCGCACCTTCGGCGTTTTTCACGTCCAGTACGGTACATACGGCGATGATGTTGTTGATGCAGACCATGTTGCCCATTGCGCCGCCGACGGATTGCAGGGCGAGGATGAGGGTCACGGACAGGCCGGTATCAAGGGCGATTTGTTGCTGAATCGGACCAAATGTCAGGTTGGATACGGTGTTCGAACCGGAGAAGAATGCACCGATAGCGCCAAGGTAAGGGGAGAAGTAAACCCAGTGTTCGCCTGCCATCGCGGCAAACTCTTTACCGATGATTTTCACCATGGAGTCGTCGCCGCCAACCATCATCAGTTGAA
>ERZ773196.316-NODE-316-length-30941-cov-4.999352_pt1 | contig 30941 bp, 26 predicted proteins | sample MGYA00581009_ERZ773196 | MGnify/ENA primary metagenome ERZ773196 (study PRJEB29015, sample SAMEA2738162) | human oral metagenome | biome: human oral; feature: human-associated habitat; material: saliva | place: China | collected 2243 ... | reverse complement strand
GGATTGGCATCGTGCGCGGTTAGATTCCGCCCGATACAGCGCGATTTACCATTTTGCCCAACGCGCCGATGCGCTCGAACGCCTTGGCGCAACCGGACGTATCTTGCACCTTGCGGCTGCGCTCGACGATATTCCGGGGATTGGCCCCTGGTCGGTGGCGGAAGCTCTTCAAGGTTTCTGCGGGCATCCGGATGCTGTCAGCGTGGGCGACTACCACTTAGCGCATACAGTGGGGTTTGCTTTTACGGGAGAACGCACCGACGACGCCGGAATGCTTCGCCTGCTTGCCCCTTACGCCGGTCATCGGCAGCGGGTTGTGCGCCTTATTCAGGAGGCGGGCATTCGCAAACCCAGGTATGGTGCGCGTATCAGTATTCCGGATTACCGGGATTTTTAATATGCGTGTGGAGCCGGTACCGTAAAAAGTACCGACTCCACACGCATAAACCACCCTTCACCGGGCGGGTTTATCACCTAACTATCTCTATGATGAAATGGCTAGTTCTGCTCTGCAGTTGCCATTTCTTCACGAACCTTATCCATATCGAGTTCGCGGATCGAAGTAATCACCTGCTCAAACTGGGACTCATTGAGCGCACCGGGCTGGGAGAAGACGAGAATACCGCCGCGGAAACCCATAATGGTGGGAATGGAGGTAATGCCTGCGGCCTGTGCCAGCTGACTCTGATCCTCGGTATCCACCTTGCCGAAGACGATATCGCTGTACTTCTCGGAGGCTGCCTCGTAGACGGGAGCGAACTGCTTGCAGGGACCGCACCAGTCTGCCCAGAAATCGAGGAATACGATATCGTTACCCTCGACAGTCGAGGTAAGGTTCTGCTGGGTGATTTCAATAGTAGCCATGGAGATAACGCTACACCCTGCACGTACATTGCGCTAATTTTTCACTCACAGACTAATAAATAGTTTAAAGCGCGTCATAAACCCTATTTTTTTGCCGTGAGCGGGCATTTTTGTCGGGTGTGCGAGGGTGCCAGATGCAAAGAACCCGGCTACCGAAGTAACCGGGTTCTTTTTAGGGTGGCAGATGAGGGATTCGAACCCCCGTAGGCTGTGCCAGCTGATTTACAGTCAGCCCCCTTTGGCCGCTCGGGTAATCTGCCGAACTAGCTAGGCTAGAAGTTCGCTCAAGCGAACAGAGACTACTGTACAGGTTTTTAATGAACTTGTGAAGCCAGAGCCTAGCTTTGTGACGAATACAACTTTTTGGGCTGTTTTTCGTTTTCGGAGGCTATTTTTCAGGCGAGTTTACAGGTCGCCGTCCTGCTCCATCAGAAGCGTAATTTCCAAATGCTCAAGATAGCGTAGCGCCTGTTCAACTGTGCACATCTCGCTTCGAATCTCACGAGCAAGATCGCGCCGCACTCCCTCGAAGCGGGCAACGAGTTTGGGATCTGTCAGCGTTGAGCCGATTCCCTCGAAGGCAGGAGGCTCAACAACATCCGAAGAATCTTCGCTCTGAACCGCATCCACTCGCTCTGCCTCAGGGATGTTCTCAGGTTCAGAACCAATCGAACTGTAGAGGTCAAGGAACAGCAGGGTTTCAGCATCGCGAGCTTCTTCGCGATTCACGCTGCCGGTCGTTGACGAGTATTGTGTAGCCATGTTTCCATTCTGGATGTTCAAGGTTAACAACAGCTGAGAAACGCATCAAAGAACCTGAAAATTATCTGTGAGCGCAACAGAAAACAGGTATTCTATGAGGGACAGATACCGTCGTATTCCGCACAAACACAACGAAAGGACATAGTTTTATGGCAAGCGAATCTTCTTTCGATATTGTCTCAAAAGTTGATAAACAAGAGGTCGCCAACGCCCTGCACCAGGCACAAAAAGAGGTTTCGCAGCGTTACGATTTCCGCGGTGTCGGTGCTGAGATCGACTTCTCAGGCGAGAAGATTCTCATTAAGGCAAACGCCCAAGAACGAGCTCTCGCGGTGCTCGACGTTTTCCAATCAAAGCTCGTCAAGCGCGGTATTTCGCTAAAGTCCCTGGACGCAGGCGACCCCTACGCTTCGGGTAAAGAGACCCGCATCGAATGCTCCATCAAGGAAGGTATCGCACAGGATCAGGCTAAGAAGATTTCCAAGCTGATCCGCGATGAAGGACCTAAGGGTGTGAAGGCTACGATTCAGGGCGATGAGCTACGTGTGTCCTCAAAGTCTCGTGATGATCTGCAGAGCGTGATTTCACTGCTTAAAGGCGCAGATCTTGACGTTGATCTGCAGTTCGTGAATTATCGCTAGACCCCTCTGCTGTGCACGCGGCATCAGCGCACTATATAAATTAAGGCGGGGCGGTTACCAGTTTTGGTAACCGCCCCGCCTTTCATCTATAAGACAAACACGTACGCAGGTTTTATAGCTGACCGTTATCACGCGCCATCTGCTGCAGGCGGGCGATGCGTTTATCCATCGGTGGGTGAGTAGACATGAGGTTCTTCAGGCCACCGAAGGGGTTCGCAATCATAGATGCCGAGGTATTCACAACCTGCTGATTCTTGGGATCCATTGGGTAGAGCGAGACACCCTTCTCCAACTTATTCAGGGCGGAGGCAAGTGCAATCGGATCGCCCGTGAGTTTTGCACCGTCTTCATCGGCATCGTATTCGCGAGTACGGCTAATAGCCATCTGAATAACCGCCGTAGCAATGGGAGCCAGAAGCGACATCAGGATTATACTCAAGAAGTTTCCGCCGCCGCGCTCACGGTTCCCGCCCATCATGGAGCCAAAGCCAACAATCTGCGCCGCCGCCGTAATCAGGGTTGCGATACCGGCTGCCACCGAGCTTGTAAGAATATCGCGGTTGTAGACGTGCATGAGCTCGTGCCCTAGCACACCGCGCATTTCGCGTTCGTCAAGAAGCTGCAAGATACCCTCGGTACAGCAGACGGCGGCATTGCGCGGGTTGCGCCCGGTCGCGAAGGCGTTTGGAGTCTGGGTGGGTGCCACATATAGGCGCGGCATAGGCTGCCCGGCGCGCGAGGAAAGTTCCTCGACGATGTCATACAGAACCGGAACCTCCTCGCGGGTAACGGCGTAGGCGTTCATGGAACGCAGCGCGAGTTTATCGGAGTTCCAGTATGAATATGCAACGGTACCCAAGCTCACAAGGGCGAAACCCCAGATAAAAATTGAGCTGCGGAAGTATGTTGAAAGGCCGCCGCCGATAAGCATCAGCAGACCGACCATGCCGCCCAGCAGAAGGGCGGTCTTAAGCCCGTTATAGTGTTTGTGCATTGCGTGTACCTTTAGAAATCGTGTTGCCGTGAACGTATTAGATTACAGCATACGGGATATATATGAGGCAGACATCCAGATTCGCCACCAGCGTGTATTTCGCGCTCTCGTGCCCACAGGTTCCTCGAATGTGAGTAAGGTCATATGAAGTCTAAGGCGTTCTGCTGTACCCCAGAAATTCGTGGTTTTAGCGACATAGTGTCATGGTGAAAGTACCCCGAACACGGCTCTTATTGTGAATTTATCGTAATTGTAATTGTGAAAAAGTCAGATTAACGGTAGAGTATTGTTCATGACCGAACCCCTAGATACGAACGCACACCCGGAACCCGAGCACCCTCTTCACGGATGCTCCCACACCGGCGTGCTACCGTTGGCAGCAGAATCCGCGACCGGACTTCTTACGGAATCTTGGTCGCAAAACTTGCGCGCTAAGGGGCGCAGGGTCACGAAACAGCGGCTTGCTGTTCTACGTGCGGTTCAGGCTCATCCCCATGCCAATGCCGAGGAAATAGTTACCGTTGTGCGGCAAGAGATTCCTACCATTACCGTGCAGTCGGTGTATGTGATCCTCACGGATCTGACGAATATCGACATGCTGCGTAAGTTTGAGCCGCCGGGAACCCCGGGGCTCTACGAGACCCGCACGGGCGATAACCATCACCACGCATTCTGCATTCGCTGCGGAAAAGTTCAGGATGTAGACTGCGCTGTCGGCTCAGCGCCCTGCCTAACTCCCAGCGACTTCCACGGCATGGCGATTATCAGCGCAGATGTACTGTATCGAGGCGTCTGCGCAGACTGTCAAACTGAGGCAGAAGCAGAACTGGCGAAGAGCCAGGTGCAAGCCGCAGCGAGCGTTCAGCACTAACGAACCACATTCCCACACCTTACTCTGGGCGTGAAACAGCGCCTTGGTGTTCGTTAGCTGCACCCTAAAACAGGAAGAATGCTCGTCGAAAACCACATAGCATCACCAAAAACACAGGGAGAAGCAAATATGTATCAGACCCCGCAGAACCCCATTCATCCCGGTTCTTACACCACCACGAGCACTGGCACGCCGGTGGCTTCAGATGATCATTCGCTCACCGTGGGAGCTGATGGTCCCATCGTTCTGCACGATGCTTACGCTGTTGAAAAGCTCGCTCAGTTCAACCGTGAGCGTGTGCCCGAGCGTGTGGTGCACGCAAAGGGAACCGGTGCATACGGCTACTTTGAAACCACCGAAGACATTTCACAGTACACCCGTGCGGCGCTCTTTCAGCCGGGCGTTAAAACCGAGCTGCTGATTCGTTTCTCAACCGTGGCGGGCGAATCCGGCTCCCCCGATACTTGGCGTGACCCCCGCGGTTTCGCGGTAAAATTTTACACCACCGAAGGCAACTACGACTTGGTAGGTAATAACACTCCTATCTTCTTCATTCGCGATGCCATCAAGTTCCCCGACTTCATCCACTCGCAGAAGCGTATGCCCGGTTCGGGTCTGCGCGATAACGATATGCAGTGGGATTTCTGGAGTCTCAATCCGGCATCGGCGCACCAGGTAACCTGGCTGATGGGCGACCGCGGTTTGCCCCGAACCCTGCGCCATATGGATGGCTTCGGCTCGCACACCTACCAGTGGATTAACGCCGAAGGCGAGCGCTTCTGGGTTAAGTACCACTTCAAGACCGAGCAGGGCAACGAGTTCTTCACCCAGGCTCAGGCCGATGAAATGGCGGGCAAGGATGCTGACTTCCACCGCCGCGACCTGCGCGAGGCTATCGAGAGTGGCGACTACCCCGCCTGGACGCTCTACGTACAGATCATGCCCTACGAGGACGCGAAGACCTACCGCATTAACCCCTTCGATCTGACGAAGATTTGGCCGCACTCGGATTACCCGCTGATCAAGGTGGGCCGCATGGTGCTGGATCGCAACCCGCAGAACTTCTTCGCCGAGATCGAGCAGGCGGCCTTCTCCCCCTCGAATTTTGTGCCCGGTATCGCGGCTTCGCCCGATAAGATGCTGCTCGGTCGTATCTTCTCCTACCCGGATGCGCATCGCTACCGCATCGGCACCAACTTCGCGCAGCTGCCCGTGAACGCACCCCACGCGGCGCCGGTGAACAACTATTCGCATGACGGCTCGATGCGCTATAACTTCAACGACCCCTCCGTTCCCACTTACGCACCAAACAGCCTGGGCGGTCCGCATGCGGATGCGGCACGCGCTGGCGAAGGCAGCTGGGAGTCTGATGGCGAGTTGGTACGCACCGCCTACACTCTGCGCCCGGATGACGATGATTTCTCGCAGGCACGCACCCTCTACGAGGTAACCATGAACAACGAAGAACGCGAACGCCTGATCAGCAACATCTCTGGTCACGTAGGGGCTGTTCGTTCCGACGAGATTCGTGAACGCGCGTTCCAATACTGGGACAACGTTCACCCTGAGCTCGGTTCTCGCGTCCGCGAGGCCGTGGCAGCCGCCGCATCTGGTTCGTAAGATACGGCAGCGTCTGTTCCCCTGTAGATTCGAGAACATGACGCACAGCTGGCTGCTACTATGGGGCCGGTGACTTTCAGTGAGGTGGAGTCACCGACCCCATATTTTAAACCCGTTTGCAGGATTACAACCCTCTCCAAACACAAAATCACCCGGAAGAGATAACACCGTATGGGTGTTTCTTCCGGGCGATTTTAGCGTGACAGATTTTATGAACTATGCGGGTGCACTAGCACCAGCGGGAGAAGCGCCGAAGACCGCTTCCTGTTCACGCACAATATCGAGGAGCTCGCGGATCTGCTTGATGTCGAGCACAGCGCTAGGGTTGAAGTAGTTGATCTGAATACCCGGGGCGTTGAGCTGTTCCGCGAGGGTCAGCACCTCAATCGCGTGTGCTACGCGCACCTCAATTGCAGGATCAATAGCGGCAACTTCAATCGGCGAGGTGAACGCCAACATGTTCGTGGGGTTGCCTTCATCATCGGGGACGAATGCGGGGCCCTGTACCTTACTCTTGGGGTCGATGGCCACCACCAGAATAGAGTTTGGTGCCACCAACGAACCGAGAAGCTGCTGCATATTGTCGTTGATAAGAGCCATTTTCGCGCCGTCGTTGCGGGGCGAGTTCACAACCCATTGCACCTGGGCGCGCTCAATATAGCATTCGTGGTTGGAACCCGGATCTATCGCAATCAGATCAAGGTCGGGGTTGCTCAAGAAATCCATGAAAATCTTGACGGCGGGTTCGCGCAGAATCAGCTCGTCATCGTCGGAGTTTTCACGCATGTAACTCTGCGAAACATACTCTGCCGACGAGAATACGCATAGCGCCTGCATCCCGTTTTCAAGGCGAATAACCTGGTAGCGCAGCTGCGATTCGGGACCAATGTCAAGGTGCCCTGCGGGAACAATAGTTGAGCCGGAAGCATCCACGAGCAAATCGCCGCCGAGCATGGTGCGCACTACGTTAATGAGGGTTCGTTCTTTGACGTCCTTCTTGAAAGCTTCGAGTGCAGCGGCGAGGTAGGGATTGGGAACCTCGTAATCGGTTTCTTTATGCAAGCCCGAAACATCACGAGCTCGACCGTGCATACGTTCGGTTGCCCAAGCGGGAATACGCTCGGAATCGCGCGGGAACATGTGCAGATGCTCGCGCACATCCGAAGCACTCAGGGTTCCTTCAGTACCCCAGTTTTCCGGCTCTTCGTCGCGGTTATAAGATGCCCCCACGCTGAACTTCGGTTCGGGCCAGTTATTGGCCGCCACCACTACAGATGCGGTAAACCAGGTGCCGCGGTTGCCGTCGTAGGCGGCGCGCTGGAGCTTGCGAAGATCGGGCAGTACGGGCGAATCTTCCTTGAGGGGGCCCACCGAACCGATGTACTCTTCGCCGTCACGGAATTCACGCACGCGAATATAGACCTGCCCGGCGAGGGGTTTTACGTCGAGGATCATCTCGCTCCACCCGGGCTCAGCCTTGACGACATCAAGAAGCCAGCTACCGATACGGTTGAGCGCATCCTGGGTGCGGGCGGCTCTACTCGTCGGTTCAGAACGTCGGGTATCCGTCATGGTTTTCCATTCCTTTATCGTCAGCTTGCATCTTAGGTCCCGGCGGGAAGCTACCCGCTACTCTATTGATTTTAGCGAAGCATCCGCCGTCACGCCGATTTATAACGTCATGATAGGTTTAGGGAACACACTTTTGCGTGTGTGTTCTAGCATCGGTTACCAAGTTGTCTCTTGTTCAAATTTTTTCTCCATCCGACCCACAAAATTGGTGCAGTTTGTGGGTACTCACACCAAAAAGGTTGTTACCCTTAACCTATGACGAATTCTTTGCAGGATCTTATTGACGCATCAATCTTTATCTCGACCGAATACCAGGCGCGGTTGGCTGAACTCATTGGGTCTGCTGACTACGACGTAAACTTCGCCGAACAGTCCCTCACGTTCAAGGCCGCCGATCCGGTGTCTTTTCAACCCTACCTGCTCGGTACCGAATCTGAAAACCGTGGAACCTGGATTTGGTCGTGGCAGCAATTGGGATATTTTCCAAATGCGGTAGTCTCAGCGGCGCTGCAGGCGCGAGATGCCGGTGAACGCGACTCAGTTCTGGAGCTAAGTACCGACGAAATTCCGCTCTCAGAGGGATTGGCGCGTCGCCTGACTTTGGCAACTAAGACGGTGACCGGTTTGTACGCCCACTATCCCCTGCCTTCGGGGTCTGTGCGGGCATGGAGCCTGATCGACAGCCCCGAACTGACCCTGGATGCGCCCACGTACAAAGGTGTAGGGCGCGTGATTGCGAAGGCTCTGCAAAGCGAAGATATTCACGATCATCCACTCGCCGTTAATTCTTATGCGCGTCAGCGCGGGTTCCATACCGCTTGGGATACCGAGGCCACCGTGGTGCTCACCATGACCGACGGCGCCCTGCGGCTATGGTTCGATGAGGGGCGCATCAGCGGTATCGAGCGCGCGAAGCCCGAGGTTACCGCCCAAGAACTTGCGCAGCTTGCCGCAGAGGCTGAGCAGTACCGTGCGGAATTGGCGGCTGAACGCACCGAAGTTGAGCAGGCTGCCGCTGCCGAGGCTGCAGAGCAGGTGGCCCTGCGCGAACAGCAGTCGGCAGAGCGTGCGGCGGCACGTGCCGAAGCCGAGCAGGCACCCGCTGTTCAGGAACCCGAGGAAGCCCAGACGCCTAAGGACGCACAGGCAGCAAAGAGCGCCCCCGCACAGGAAAATGCACAGCCGGAAGAAGCAGCACCGGCTCAGCCTCAGGCTCCCGCGGCGGCCGCAAAGCGCGCTGTACCCGCTGGCGCATCGCAGAAACCGGTGGCGGGTGTGCGCACGACCGAGAACCTCTACCCGGATACCGAGGCCCCTTTCGATCAGGATCCGCGCGAGAATTCCGAGCATGGTCGCGTAACGGTCAATACCCTCCCAGGCGATGTTGTTCCGAACGCTGGCGCTGCCGCGGCACAGACCGGCGCACCTGCGGGTCAGGCTAAGGCGGCGAAGCCCGGTGCCTCCGATGCCTCGAAGTCCCGCACATCGATCACCCCGCGCACAGCTGGCAAACCCGGCGCAAGCGCAGGTCAGGGACAGGAAGCACCTCAGTCCGGCGCACAGAAGCCCGCAGCGGCAGGTGCCCAGCAGCAGCCGCAGCAGGCACCCAAACCTGCCGCTTCAGGTACCGGCGCATCCGCACCGCAGACCGAGAACACCCCGGCAACTGCAATTCCGGTGATCAAGCCCGCCGAACAGAAGGCTGATCAGCACGAGGAGCAGGAGCAGACTCAGGAAACCGGCAAGAAGAAGGGCTTCTTCTCGCGGTTCTTCGGTCTGTAGACAACGCTGTATCAGCAGGCGTACAGGGTCTTTACCCCGTGCCTGCGGCATATTATCCTGACCTAGGAATTTCATCATTCCGGTGGGGTGCAACGCTGTATTATGTTGCGCCCCATCGGCGTTTAATAGGCGACTCGCCTCGCCAGTCGGCGCCTCACACTCGTGCAAGAGTGCGGTGAAGAGTAGAGTTGTTAGAAGTTCACATCTCATCTTTCGTTCACAGGTAGGGAGGATCCCTCACACTATGGCGCAGAACGCTCACAGCGCTACAGCACCCGCATCAGGCACGGCGGCACACGCTGCACAGACCCGCAATGGTTTTATCTGCCTTTTCACCACCTACGCGATCTGGGGTATGCTGCCGCTGTATTTCTATCTCATGGCGTCTTCGTCTGCGCTGGAGATTGTGCTCTCGCGTGTGATTTTTTCACTGGCATTCTGCGCGGTTCTGCTCCCTATTTTCCGGTTGACCAAGCCGTTTAACCGGGCGGTGCGTACTCCGCGCACTATGGGTATTTTGACGGTCGCGTCTTTGCTGATCGGCGCGAACTGGATGATCTATGTGTACTCCACCACGCACGGGCATACAATCGACATGTCGCTGGGGTATTTTATTAACCCGCTGGTCTCCGTGGTGTTGGGAGTCGTGTTCCTGCACGAGCGGCTGCGAAAAATTCAGTGGGTCGCTATCGGGATTTCGACCGTAGCGGTGCTGATTATGAGCGTGGTGTACGGGCAGATTCCGTGGCTGGGTTTGGGTGTTGCCTTCACCTTCGGAACGTACGGGCTGCTCAAGGCGCGGGTGGGGTCAAGTGTGCATCCGGTGGTGTCACTATCGCTTGAGACTTTTATTTTGCTTCCGGTGGCGCTCGTGGTGCTGTGGTGGATGAATACGCAGGGACAGCTCACGTTGTTTTCGCAAGGCCCCGGGCATTTCTGGCTGCTCGCTTCCACCGGCATTGTCACGGTGACTCCGCTGGTTCTTTTCTCGGCGGCGGCGCGGGCGCTGCCTCTGTCGGTGATCGGCATGGTGCAGTATATGGGGCCGACTATTCAGTTCTTCCTGGCGCTCTTCGTGCTGCACGATAGGATTACCCCGGATAAGTGGATTGGCTTATCTCTGATTTGGGTGGCTCTCATAATTTTCACGGTGGATGCGGTGCGCGCCTCACGCACTTCGCGCCCGTCGAAGCTTACGGCGGTCGAGACCGGCATGATTCCTATTGTGCAGGTTTCTCAGTCCTCTGAGGGCGGCGATGACCGTGAACAGAACTATCTTCTGGATGCGGTGCAGCTCTCGCCCAAAGATCCAGCGGTGAACAACCCCGACAAATCCTGAGTCCTTGCCGTATATGCATAAAAGTGTTGGCACGAGAACCGGTCAGAGTTCTCATGCCAACACTTTTTATTCGCGCCGAGTGCGCGAGTATTCTATATTTCTACGTACCGGGCACAGTCCGCAGACCTGCCCGCGCGCGTAAACGGTATTATTCGGTGGCTGCCTGCTCGACAGCATCATCCTCAGGTTCTTCGGGGTGCCTGCTCAGGTTTACGAGGGCAAACACCAGGCCGCCCCAGATAATGAGGATTGCCACGATCATCATAGCGATAGCTGCACCGCTCATTATGCCTCCTCACCCTGTGTTTTTGCGTGTGCTTTCAGCGCGGCATCGTCCACATGCGTGTGGGCGAGTTTACCGCCGATAACGGGCGGTGCCGGAGGTTCCTCGGCAGCGCGTGACTTATGCGACCACGGCAGGAATGAAATCACGATGGAGCTAATAACCAGTAATGCCACCATGCCCCAACCGAAGATGCCGAGCAGATCTGCTGGGTAACCTCCGTAGGGTTTATTAATGGTCTTCACGAGCGTGGAGATCAGGCTGTACCCCAGGATCAGCGGGGTAACGCCCGCTAAGAGAATCATCCAGATCCAACCCACTTTGAAGGAGGAAACAGAGTTCAGGTGCTCCCGCAGGGTCGGCAGAGCCCGCACGCCATAGGTGATCACGACAATAGAGGTGAGACCAGCGGCAAGAATGCCAAAGTTATTCACGAAGGTATCGAGTATATCCAGCATGTACAGGCCGGATGCGGTGGGCATCAGCAGGGTCGAGATAATCGCCAGCGGGATAATCACGATCATAGTCGAGGTCAGGCGTGAGGTGCCTGCTTTATCCTGTACACCGGCGATAATGACCTCAAGAATTGAGATGAGCGAGGTGAACCCTGCGAAGAGGAGCGAACCGAAGAACAGGAACCCGATGAGCGCTCCCGCCGGAGCCTGCGAAATAATGGTGGGAAAGGCAATGAAAGCCAAACCTATTCCTTCTTCGACAACTTTATCCACGGCGATACCCTGTGCCTGCGCCATGAAGCCCAGCGCCGCGAACACACCAATACCCGCCAGCAGCTCAAATCCGGAGTTGGCGAAGCCCACGACGGCACCCGAGCCGGTCAGGTCGGTCTTGGGCTTCAGGTAGGAGGCGTAGGTGACCATAATACCGAAGCCTATGGAGAGCGAGAAGAAGATCTGACCGTAGGCGGCGACCCACACCTCGCCATTAGTTAGCGCACCCCAGTTGGGAGTAAACAGAGTGTTCAGGCCGGTCATCGCGCCGGGCAGGGTGAGCGAGTACGCAACCAGACCCACGAACATAAAGATCAGCAGGGGCATAAACACCACATTGGCGGCACCCACGCCTTTTTGTACGCCCAGCGCCATGATGACGATCAGGGAAATCCACACCAGCACGAGCGGAATGAGAATGCCGGGGGTAAAGTCAAAGGAAAGCTTCGGATCCCCCACTTTCAGGAAGTCCTTCATGAAGAAGGTTTTCGCGTCGCTGCCCCACTCCTGGTTGAATGAGAAAATCATGTACCGCACTGCCCAGGCGATAACTGCGGCATAGTAGATGGCAATAACCGCGCTAATGCCCATATGCCACCAACCGATAAACTCGGTTTTGCGGTTGAGGCGGCGGAATGCCAACGGAGACGATGCGCGCCCGCGGTGGCCAATCGCATAGTCGAAGAAGAGGAAGGTGAGGCCTGCGGTCAGCAACGCCACGATGTACGGGATCATGAAGGCGCCGCCACCGTTCTTGTAAGCAACAGCGGGGAAACGCCAAATATTTCCCAGACCAACAGCTGAGCCGATGGCGGCAAAAAGGAAGACCCTGCGGCTGGAGAAGCCTTCGCGCTTCGCCGGGGTCTTGGCGGGTTTTGTACCCATGATAGTGGTTACCTCGGTCTAGATGTTCATGTATGCACGTCACGCGACGATGCGCCTTTAAGGGTAGACGGGGCATGTCGTCGTGAACGGAGGCGCGCTAGGGTTTGGGCGCGATTCTCCGGGCGCTCTGTGCTCTCAATGGTGTGTGGGCACAGACGTTCTTTAGGTTTACCTGATGTAGGCTATTTGGTCAATGATAGCCCATCATGTGGGATTCTGTGGGATTTATGAGGGGAATGTAACAGATAAACACAAGTATTCTTAAACTAACGCTTCTCGATCTTCAGCCCTCACGGCCTCTCATGCCGAGCAGCAGGTGCATCCTGGAAGAGACCGGATTTATCGGTACTTTTACGGCTCTCTACCTTTGAACCCCTCAAGATTCCCACCAGAATTACCGTGAATCCGCACAGCGGAGCAGCCCCGAGGGCGAGCTCGGTACGGCTCACCACATCCAGCGGCACGTGCAGCAGGAGCAAGGCCAACGCAGCCGCACAAACCCAACCGCTCACATATAAACGGTGCATATTCAAGGCAATAGCCAGATTTCCAGCGAGCACGAGCACGGCGATAATCGCGGATTCAAGGGTCAAAATAGCAAGCATCATTCCGGGTGCAAGACCGGCATATTTAGAGTAGAAAATGTCAAAGAGAAAAGGACCGATAAGATAGGCAAGCAGTGCGCCGAAAACGCCGATTCCCAGGACCCACAGACACGGGCGTGCTAAAGCGCGCAGTGGGTTATCTTGGTGCTTCAAGAAAGCCGATATGGCGACCCCTTGAAAGGCCTGAAGCGGCATCATAATCGGCGAACGTGTAACACCAATAGCGGCCACCAAGGCATTGAACTGTGCGCTTTGATCCTGAGTTGTGAACTGTAAGAAAAAGGGAAACGCCGTCATAAGAATCGATGCACCGGCGGATGAAAGCATGAGCATCACAATATTTCGTGCATACCGCCGCGAACTAACATCAATGCTCGCGTTCCAGACGCGCCGCCCGGTACGTGAAAATACGACGCACGGAAGCCAGATCAGCGAGGCAACGACAACGGCGGTCTCAAATCCGAGCAGGTGCCACGACAACACTACCGCCGCCAATGTTGCCGCCAAACGTATCAGTGCCTCACCACTGCCTAAAGCGGCGTAAAAATACCAGGAATCCCGCCCGGCGGATGCGCCGCTAACCGCAGCGTAGACGGCGTACATCACGACGCCGAACGCTATCAGTACAACACTCATTTGCAGGTAGGTGGGGAAAGCGCAGGACCACAGTGGTGAGGTCATGACAACGATCGCGGCAATACCCAGACCTAACAGGGCTGCCACGGCGGAATATGAAAGTCTATTAGTGTGTGTTCGTGATTCCGGATTCTGCAGAAGGGACGCTCCGACCGCCCGCGTTGTCTCCTGCTGAATAGCGCCGGTTATACCGTAAATTCCGAACACGAGGGGCCAGAATGCTGACTGAAACTGCCTAAACTCACTGTGCGATAAAAAGTACGCAGCAATAACCGATATAGCAAACGTTGCCGCAGCCGCTATAACCGAGCTGAAGAATATTACGGCAGATTGATATGCGGTAACGGTTTTGTGGGCCATAGTTTCCCTTAAAGAACTCTATAGAGTTCAGCTCCACCTGGGCGTTCTTCACACACTACGCTGCATCGATATACACATTCTCGTGAAGAAGTCTTCCTGAAGCAAGTATCACGCGGTTTAGCCCTCGCGATGCACCACGGCATGCGCGAAGGATTCCAGTGCCGCCTTCGCGGTAGAATCCGGCAGCGGTGCAATGGCTGCAATCGCGCGATCCGCCCAGTCATAGGCTATCTGCCACGCTTCCTGCATGACCGGATGCGCGGCGAGCGCGGATACGGCAGCGGCAAGCGCCTCGTCAGAGCTCAGGTCTGCCTCAATGAGCGTTCGAACCTGACGGGCTGATTCGTCCCCGGCCTCTGCGGCACGGTTGAGCAGGATGGTCGGCAGGGTCGGCACGCCCTCACGCAGATCGGTGCCCTGGGTTTTCCCGGAGGATGCACCATCGCTGACGATATCGATCACGTCATCGGCGAGCTGGAATGCCACGCCCACGAGTTCGCCGTAGGTGGCGAGCATCTGAATAACCTCTTCGGAGGCGCCCGCCAAGAGTGAGCCGTACTCCCCCGCCGCCGCGATCAGCGAGCCGGTTTTCCCTTCGATCACGGAGATATAGTGATCGAGAATATCCTGGTTTTCGCGTACACCGGTTGTTTCGTAGAGCTGCCCCAACACCAGGCGCTCGAAGGTTTGAGCCTGGATTTTCATGGGTCGCGTGCCCAGATCGGAGACCAGCAGCGAGGCACGGGAGAAAATGAGGTCACCCGTCAGGATGGCGACGGAATTTCCCCAAATGGTCTGGGCGGTATCGACGCCGCGGCGTTTGGGGGCTTCGTCCATCACATCGTCGTGGTAGAGGGTCGCCAGATGGGTGAGTTCGACGACTACCGCAGCCTCAATCACGTCGTCGTTAATCTGTCCGTCCACGGCGGCGGCAAGCAGAGTCAGGAGGGGGCGCACGCGCTTTCCACCGGCGAGCAGTAAGTGTCGGGCGGCAACATCGGCGAGCTTATCGGTGTAGCTGATAGCCTCGGCAAGCCGCTCTTCAATCCGCGCCAGTGATGTAAGAATCTGGGGGCCAAGCTGCGGGTCGGACGCAATGAGCTCAAACCCGGCGGGCAGGTTGAAATCAAGTCCTGCCATCAGGTCGGTGGCTGCAATGGATTGCTCTGAGGTGCTCACGATGCCTTCTTCGGTGTGTTGGTGCGTAGCTGTATACTGTGTGTTGCTCAATGATGATGTGCTGAGTGTTAGTTTTGGGGTTTGAAGCCACGGTGAATGGCAACAATTCCGCCGCTGAGATTACGATATTTGACGTCCTGCCAGCCCGCCTGTGCGAACTTGTGGGCAAGGGTTCTCTGATCCGGCCAATCGATAATCGACTCCGCCAAATATACATAGGATTCCGGGTTTGAGGAGATCGCGCGCGCTACGGGCGGTATCGCCTTCATAATGTATTCCTTATACACCTTACCGAAAGGGGCGAAGGTTGGGGTTGAGAATTCCAGCACCACGATGCGCCCGCCGGGCTTAGTAACCCGGTACAGTTCGCTCAGCGCACGGGGATAATCCGCAACGTTACGCAAACCGTAAGACATGGTGACGGCATCGAAGCTGTCGTCCTCGAAGGGAAGGTCGGTAACATCCGCCCGCACGAAGGTCATATCGGGGCGGCGTTTGCGCCCGACCTCCAGCATCCCTTCGGAAAGGTCCGCGGCGATAACATCAATCCCGGCGTCGGCGAAAGGCTCAGATGAGGTTCCGGTACCGGCGGCAACGTCGAGGACCTTCTGCCCGGGATGCGCATCCACGGCGGCGACGGTCTGCTTGCGCCAGTAGATGTGCCGTCCCAGCGACAAGATGCCGTTCATCAGGTCGTAGCGCTTCGCGACGGTGTCAAACATGGCGGCGATATCGCCGGTCTTCTTGTCAAGGGTTGCGCGGGTACCCTGAACATTTTTCTCTACGTTGCTCACGCCTTCAATTGTGGCATGTTCTACCGCCCGTGGGGTAGTTGAGCACCTCCTGATACGTCATCTGAGGTGGCGAACACTTTAACTCACGAAAATATGCACTCTTGTTCCCGGTGTTGCGCACGTGCAGCACGTTTCTCCCGCCGTCCGCTGCAGCGCGCCAGCATTCCTGGTTTTATACATAATATGCATACATAATTCTTCATTTCCTCAGAAAAATAATGAATATTTATAGGTATACTTGCATTCTTTATCGCACAGGTGCACAATGGAAAACATCAAAATTTTCTACACACGGAGCACACCATGTCGATTTTCACCGCAAAACCCAACCTCAAAAAGTCCCTCGCGCTCCTCGTGCTCGCACCCCTCGTCCTCACCGGATGCGTCTCAACCGCATCCGACGGCGAAAACGGAGAAGTAAACCTTATCAACAACGGAGTCCTCACCGTCTGCACCAACACCCCCTACATGCCCTTCGAATACGAAGAAAACGGAAAAATCGTAGGTATCGATGCAGATATTGCAAACGCTATCGCCAAAGACCTGGGCGCAGAAGCACAACTCACCTCCATCAGCTTTGAAGGCCTCGATTCGGGCACCGGACTCACCAGCGGACAATGCGATATTGCGCTCGCGGGTATCAGCGTGACCGACGAGCGGAAATCCAAGATGGAATTCACGGATGTCTATTTTGAAGACAACCAGGCAATTCTGGTTCCCAAAAATTCCAAGATCTCCTCCGTCGAAGATCTTAAGAACGCCAAAGTCGGCGCTCAGCAGGCAACCAGCGGCGAATCCTATGCCAAAGAAAAAGGCGCGGATGTTGTGCAGTACGAGGACAACGAGCTCATGTTCTCGGCATTGAAGACCGGTCAGGTGCAGGCCGTCTCGGCAAACCTCTCGGTTATTTCTGAGGCTCTGACCAAAGACCCCGACTCTTTCAAGATCGCCTACCAGACCTCGGAAAATGCCGACCAGATTGCCGGTGCGGTAGCCCCCGAAAAGAAAGCCCTGCTGGATAAAGCAAATAAGACAATTCAGCAGCTCAAGTCCAGCGGCGAACTCGATAAGATCAAGGAAAAGTGGACCAAGACTAAGTCTTCGCCCTCATCCGCATCTTCATCCAGCGCAAACTAACCGCGATTAGCGCGGCGTGCGTTCGTTCGCTAACGTGCGCCGCACATCCTGAATATCACGATCAACACAGACTACGTTAGTGTAACGATGGCACAGAATAAACTATCTCCCCGCAAAAAACAGGCGATGTTCCGGTACTCCCAGTACGCTCTGCTGGCAGTTATCGCGGTTCTTATTATTGCCCTTGCCGACTGGAAAACACTGTCCAGCCAGGTATTCAACCTTGAGGTTGCGCAAAAGCAGTTCCCGAACGTTATTACAGTAGCGCTCAAGAATACCCTGATCTACACGGCCCTGGGTTTCGCCGTGGGTCTAAGCCTTGGTCTTATCCTGGCGCTCATGCGTATCTCATCGATCGCACCCTACCGGTGGTTGGCGACAATCTATGTCGAAATTTTCCGTGGCATTCCGGCGCTCTTGGTGTTCTTTGCCTTCGGTTACGGCATTCCCCTAGCCTTCAAAATCCGGTTTGTCGATAACCTCATTCCGGTAACACTCTCCCTTGGACTGGTGTCCTCTGCCTATATCAGCGAGGTGCTGCGTGCCGGCCTACAGGCGGTTCCGAAAGGTCAGTATGAGGCGGCGCGGTCGCTGGGCATGTCGCACACTCGGGCGATGCTCTCGGTGATTATTCCGCAAGCATTCCGCATCGTGCTCCCCCCGCTGACTAACGAAGTTATTCTGCTGACCAAGGATTCCTCGCTCGTGTACCTGCTGGGTGTACAAATCGCGCAGTACGAGCTGGCGAAATTCGGGCGTGAAGGTATTACCGCATCCGGCGCAGGGCTCACTCCCTTGGTGGTCGCGGGCCTGTGCTACCTGATTATTACCGTGCCGCTGGGGCAGCTATCCGCATATTTTGAGAAGCGCACGGGCGCATCACGCAAGTAACCACGACAAAGACTTTGGGAGATTGTCATGACTGACACAGTAACATCGGCGGCATCGGTGAGCATCACGGGGCTACACAAGTCTTATGGCAAAAACGAGGTGCTGCGCGGTATTGATATTCAGGTTGAACCGGGCGAGGTCGTCTGCCTAATCGGCCCTTCGGGGTCAGGTAAATCAACGCTTCTGCGATGCGTAAACCTGCTCGAAGAGCCCAACGCAGGAACCATTACCGTGGGCGGTGTCGAGGTAACCGATCCGGATGCCGATATTAACGCTTTGCGCACCCGCATGGGCATGGTGTTTCAGCAGTTCAACCTGTTTGGGCATCTGAGCGTGCTTGATAACTGCACGATTGCCCAGATTAAGGTCTTAGGGCGCGATCGTGCAACGGCAGAGAAGATTGCCCGCGAACAGCTGGCGAAAGTGGGGCTGGCAGATAAGGAAAATGCCTACCCGAGTAAACTTTCGGGCGGCCAGCAGCAGCGTGTGGCGATCGCTAGGGCGCTGTCGATGAACCCCGAACTCATGCTCTTCGACGAGCCGACAAGCGCGCTCGACCCCGAAATGGTGGGCGATGTCCTTACGATTATGCGTGATCTCGCCGACGAAGGCATGACGATGATTGTGGTGACTCACGAGATGAGCTTCGCCCGCGATGTCGCCGATAAGGTCGTCTTCATGGCAGATGGCGTGGTCGTCGAAGAGGGACCCGCCGAGCGGGTGATCGGCAGCCCGCAGCATGAACGTACCAAGACATTCTTAGCGCGTGTGCTTGATCCCACCCACGTGGATGAAACCCCCGCAGATCAGGATGCGGCAGCAAACGCCTAGTCCGTTTGCCCTGTTTCAGACCAGCCCCGCAGATACGTTTTCCTCCAAGTGCTCCGTGAGGAAGGTATCTGCGGGGTTTTTACCGTTTCACAGAAAACCTGCTCATAACAGCTTTGCCTGTTGGGGAGAATATACGACAATGTCCCGTATCCGTCGCTGGATACGGGACATTACCGTGCTTAAAGGGATTTATTTATTTCTAAGGCGTTGTGCCCTAGACCTGTTCAACCTCAATAGTGATATTAGGCTCCGGATGTGATTCTCCGGTCAGCATAATGACCATCAAGGTCGAGTCTTCGAGTGCCGTGACCGAGTGCAACAGCTTTGCCGTGGTGTGGATGATTTTACCGGGTTCCAGAATAATACTCTGCCCCTTGGCGCTGTAATCAACCTTGCCTTTAAGCACCTGCACAATCACCGGATGTACACTGTGGTGTTCGTGCCAAGATTGACCGGCTGCCAGCTCCATCAGGGTGATGCTGCCGCCATCGGCATCAAGGATTTTCTTTGCCTGCGGCTTAGTCTCAAAGGGGGTGAGAACTTCGGTGAGCTGTGGGAAAACAATCACACGCCCTTCGTGAGTACCCGCCATGAGTTCTAACCTTTCGCCGATGATGGTTGTTCTTTTAGGATACGAACGTCCTAAAATCTGCATGAACTGTACTAAATTCTATGCCTGTGTTAGGGGCTAGGCAAAAAGTGACGCATATATTTCATAACGTGATACGAATACGTCCTTAGTATTCCCACACGCGCGTATAGGGAGAAGATACCTGGTTACGCGGGCGCAGAAGCCGCACCAGTATCGCCGTGGTGCCCGTGCTAACCGCCAAAATCAGGCAGGTTGAGGCAACGAACACTCCCCCGGGCATGGTGGAAAACATGGTGACCGCATACATCGCGACCGCGCAGAACGAGAGGAACAGGCTTGCAATCGTCAGCAGAGGCACCGCAATGGCTCCCACCACGCGAGGGGTCGGTGCGTTAAATTCTGCACGGCGCAGGTACCGAAGAACGCCCAAGCCGAGAACGGTCCAGAGAGCAACTACCAAAATCGCGCTGATAACATCCGCTGGGCGATGCCAGCCGTTAATAATGGTAGATGCGCCCGTAGCGCAGGTTGCCATTGCAGCCAAGACCGCAATCGTGGGTCGAAGCGCGCGAGGCGCTGCGATAAACAGAGCGGCACCTGCAGAAGCGGCGAATGCCGTGTGTCCGCTCGGTGCGGAGTTCAAGAGGGCTTCCTGAATACCGAAATTAGGTTTGGTGACCACATAATTCTTGAGAGCGTGGACGCTCAAACACGCGCCCGTGCCCGCAAGAATACCCACGATAGCGGGCAGGATGCGGTGCTTCCAGATCAGCCCAATAATAATGCCGATCACCGCGATTACGCCGGTAATCGTCGGCAGGTTATCGAGAGCCGCCAGGGTGGGACGCTGGTATTCCGCGAACTGGCTGGCATATTCGGTAAACGCATTTTCGTCGAGCTGCTGCCCGGTACGGCTGTAGATGAAGAACTGGAGCGTGGCGTAGAGCAGAGCACCGAACAGCACTATAACGCCCAGGTGCTGCGCCACAACCTTGGTACTCGGCGGATCATTAGGAATGGGGGCTTCTACGGGAACGCCTGCCCCGGGGGCCGCTGGGTTCGGGCGAGCACCGTATCCGGCATAGTTCGCGGCGCTCATCGTCGGGTTAGCGGCGTGGGGATGCGCGGCGGCATTGTACTGCGTGCCCGGGGGCGTGGTCTGCATACCGGGAGCACCCGTTGGCATGGCGACCGTGGCAGGATAATCAGCCGAAGGGGCTATATCCGGCTGCACACGGGTTTGCGGCTGGGCGGCACGCGTGTGTTGAACGTAGTGAGCACGCGGATCCTGCGATGCGCTGATGGCTTCGGTTGGAGAATCGTCAAGAGCGTCGAGGGCTACCGTGTCGGAGCCTTCATGGGGTTTAGGCGCCTCGTGCGGGTTCGGGATGGCGCGGGTTGCGTCCGTGTCTGGTGAGGAAGATGGCAGATCCTGAAGGTTCAGAAATTCGGTCGCGTCATCATCGGTTTCATAGGAGGATTGGATGCTCGATAACGGAACCGTCGCGTCGACATCGGCACTGTCGTTATCGGCTAGAGTCTGAGGGGATAGAATACGCGTAGCATCGTCCGTGTCATTTGAGGTACTGGTATGGCGAGGAACATGACCACGCGATGTGTGAGGACCCTGTGACATACTTTTTCCCTCCAAAATGTCTGTGATGCGGTGTCTGTAAACACGACATAGAAAACACTATCTCAGGTTAAGCTATGAAAAATACGTGTTTTCTAAATTCCAAGCTGGGAGTTTACCGAGAATACCTTAAGGAGAAACGCCATGTCATCCGTGCCGCCGCTAGGATACGGGTTCATCACTGAGGGCTTAGCTTTGCCGCCGTTAGAGCAGGTTTTACGCGCCGTTCGAGTGGTTGATATTCCCATGCGGGTGACCTTCCGCTCAGTCAATCGGCGCCAGAGTGCGCTGATACAGGGTCCCGCCGGATGGGGCGAGTTCGCGCCGTTTTTAGAGTATGACGATCATGAGGCGGCGGCATGGTTAGCCTGTGCGTTAGAGTCCGCCTGGCTGGGGGCGCCGCCCGTTCGACGAACCACTATTCAGGTGAACGCGACCCTTCCCGCGGTGAGCGCCGAGCGGGTTCCCGAAGTGCTGAACAACTATCGTGGAACCATCCACGAGCTTAAAATCAAGGTTGCTGAAAAGGGGCAGACTCTCGACGATGATATTACCCGCGTTGCGGCGGCGCGGCGTGCCCTCCCGAACGCGCGGTTAAAGGTGGACGCTAATGCGGGGTGGAGCGTCCCCGAAGCTCTCGAAGCCCTTGCGGCGCTGAACGAGTACGATCTGCTTTATGCCGAGCAGCCCGTTGCCACGGTTGAAGAGCTTGCGCAGGTGCGTGCCCTGGTGCGCGAGCACGGCCTTTCGATGCTCATCGCCGCCGACGAATCCGTGCGTAAGGCTAGTGACCCTCTCAAGGTGGCGCAGGCGCACGCCGCCGATGTGCTTATCGTCAAGGCGGCGCCTTTAGGCGGGGCTCGGCGCGCACTAAAGATCGTTGAACAGGCGGGTTTACCCGCGGTGGTGTCTTCGGCGCTGGAATCTTCCGTAGGTATCGCAACCGGTGTGTCTCTGGCGGCGGCTCTGCCGAATCTTCCCTATGCGTGCGGGCTGAGTACGGTCTCACTGATGAGCGCCGATGTGACCGAAAATTCGCTGCTTGCTCGCGATGGCAAGCTCCAGATGCGGCAGGTTGCACCTACGGAATCGGCGCTGAGGCGCGTTAAAGCAGAGAGCGAAGTGCGGGATGCCTGGGTGGAGCGCATCCGACGGTGCTACCTGGTGCTTCAGGAAGCCTTGCACACGAGTCTTTAGCCAGGTATGTTCTGAACGCTCTGGTCAGTGTTCTGGGGGCTAACTGCCCGTTTAGGGACCCCATATTCTTCACACGCCCAAACACCGGTCTAGAATAGACGGGTGACTGAAAACCCCGACCGTGCCGACACCGTTCAAACTCCCCTCGCTCCAGACTCCATGCTCTCCGCCGTCGCCGTGCTCGATTCCCTGATTCGCGCGGGCATGCGGCATGTGGTGGTTTCCCCAGGTTCTCGAAGCGCCCCCTTGGCGTATGCGGTTGCGGCGGCCGAAGAGGCAGGTGCGTTGACTGCCCACGTGCGCGTTGATGAGCGCGTGGCAGCGTTTACGGCGCTGGGTATCGCGAAAGCTTCGCGGCTGCCCGTGGGGTTAGTGTGTACCTCGGGAACGGCGCTGGGTGAGTATTTGCCCGCCGTGATGGAGGCTTACCATGCCGGGGTTCCACTGGCGATCATGAGCGCGGACCGTCCCGTAAGGCTGCGTGGAACCGGTGCTAATCAGACGACGGTTCAAACCGATTTTTTCTCTCCCTTTGTGCGCGCAAGCGCTGATTTGACCTCATACCCCGAGCATAATCCGGGGCAGCAGACCGCCGATTTTATGGCATGTTTGGCAGCGCTGACGGGCAGCGATGCGCAGGATTGGTCGCGCGCAAGCGATGAGCCCGTGGGGCCGGCGCATATTAACGTGTGTTTCGATACCCCGCTCATACCTTCGGCTCGGACAGCCGAGATTCTTCCCACCTGGGCCGCATCGCTTGCCGAGCATATTGCCCCGGGGGCCGCATCATACCCCACTGACCTTGAACCTGCGCGGCTGAGCACTGTCGAGAAGCTTTGGCTGATACAGCATGAACAGGTGGTTCAGACCTCGCCGCTTAAACCCGAAGACGCACCAGACTGCCCGAAAACGGTGGTGATCGCGGGAGACGGTGCCGGGCCGTTCGCCGCCGAGTTTGCCCGCGCGTTGAATCTGCCGCTACTGGCGGAGCCTTCTTCGCAGGCGCGGCACGGCGCTACCTCGATTCCCCAGTACACGACGGTGCTCGGGGAACATGCGGCTTCCGAGCTGGGGCAGAGCATCGAGCGAACTATTTTATGCGGGCATCCCACGCTTTCGCGCCCTATTTCTGCGCTTTTAGCGCGTACCGATGTGCAGCATGCCTACTATGCGCCTCGGCGCGCCAGCTGGTATGAGCCTGGGGTTCGTGCCGTTCGCGAGATTGATTCGCCCGCCGAACTTGAAGCCTTTGCGCTTATGGGATCGGGTATGCGAGCCGATGATACCTGGCTTGATGCTTGGGTCACTGCCGGTCGGCGGGCTCAGGAGGCATCGCTCACATCGATCGAAGCCTATCGTTGTGCCGAGTCTGAAACAGTGCAGCCGCAGACCTCTGCTCCATCCGAGGAATGTCACCAAGACGGTGCACATACTTCTCAGCCTGCTAGAATTCCCGCTCAGGCGCTTGCACTCCAAACCTGGAATACATGCGCACAGCAAAGTCGAGCCCTTGTCGTCGGCTCGTCGAGTATTGTGCGCGATCTAGATATTATCGCCCCCGCTCTTGGTGCCGATGCGCCCGCACGGGTTCTCGCAAACCGCGGGCTTTCCGGCATTGACGGGCTTATCGCAACGGCTGTCGGTGTTTCTTTAGCGGGCTACTACCCCACCGGCAACGCACGCACGGCTGTCGATGCTTCCGCCCATGTGGCGGGCGCGCCGATTCCGGTTACCCTCATATGCGGCGATTTGACCTTTCAATACGACATTTCTGCACTGAACCTGCCCATGACTGAGCTTCTGCCCGATCTTGACGTCGTCGTCTATGACGATGCTGGAGGCAGTATTTTTACCGCACTGGAACACGGAACTCTCGCCCAGAATCCACAATTTACCCGCGCCATCGAGCGGTTCTTCACGGTTCAGGCGGCACCGAATACGGATTTGGAACGCATGGCGGCGGGCTTCGGTGAGGAGTCGGGTATTCGGGTGCGCATTCACCGCCCGAACGATATTTTCGATACCCAGGCTTAGTGCGCCTTGCTCCTTCTAAGACTCACAGAGTAAAACCTCCACGCAGGAACGCACCACAGCCTCAAAATGGTACGTACTCTATGCGGAGGTTTTCAGAAATTCTTATTAATATGACGATATATGTCATACCCGACTGTCATATGTCTGTGCTTATGCTAGTGCAGGATGCCAATCGTGATAGGACCGGTGTATCCGGTGGTTTCAGAGCTGTCGGTAGGCACCTCGGTACCATCAAGCTGCGCCATACGATCTAGCAAGAACCGGGTAGGTCCGGGTGCATACGGCAGGTGGTACATGGCGGCGGTGGTACTCGCATCATTCGGGTCAATAGTCGAATGGCGAATAGCGTAAATAGCCTTCTTCATGGTCTCCTGAGAGCGCTCCACAAAATCACGCTCTACGGGGTCGCCGCAGCCGGGCACGTATACGCGGTAACGATCAAGCTCAAGAAGCGCGCCTAGGGTCTCTACCCAACGATCGGGGAAAGAGTCTTCAAAGGATGGGTCGGTCCCCTGCTCCAGCAGACCACCCGTAAAGAGCACATCGTCGATGCCCACCAAGATATCGCCCTCGGTATGTCCGGGACCCAAGTAGATAAGGGTTGCCGAGCGCTCCCCCAGATCAACCGGGGTAAAGGTAATGCCTTCCCCGCTTTGAGCAACCAGATGATTAGGCACCACGATATCGGTTGCCGCTCCCTGGTGGTGCGCCATCTCAGGTTCTAGGGTCTCCACGTACAGGCGCTGCCTATCTCCGTATTTCTTGATAGCGCGCGCCGCCCGTGGGTGCGACCAAAACTCTTCGGTGCCCATAGCCGCAAAAACGTCGTTTCCGAAGTAACGCTCGGGGTGTGCATGCGTATTGACGACGACGAGGGGCATACGGGTAATACGACGAACCTCATCATAAATTTCGGTTGCCTGTCGAGGTCCTGCACCGGTATCGATCACGAGTGCTTTCTCAAGACCGAGAATGAGTCCGGTATTTAGACAGTAGTTATCGGTTGCAATACGATAAACACCGTCCGCTAGTTCAATCGTGGTTGCCATACTTCTAACGGTACTCGACTTTAGCGTCAGATACGGAATATTTTTATAAAGGTTTGATAACACACTTGCGAACGTTTATCACGAAGTTCCCCGTGAGATTGTTATTATTTTGTTATTTTTTGTCGAATCCTATGGCGTGAGGCACTTTTAGAGGTGCCGCTAGGATTAAAACCATGAGCTTACACAGCAGCAGCACCGCCCAGGATTCTTTTGCAATGCACGCTCCTGCTTCACCAGGCGCGGGCAGGTACGCACCATCCCCCTCTGGAGACCTGCATCTGGGCAATCTGCGCACCGCAATTCTCGCATGGCTTCTCGCACGACAAGAGGGACTGCGCTTTGTGATGCGCATCGAAGACCTCGATCGTGTGCGCCCCGGTGCCGCCGAACAGCAGCTCGCCGACTTAAAATCTTTGGGGCTCGATTGGGATGCAACGCCTGGCGAAGACCCACAGCGCCACGACCATGTTTTACGCCAGAGCACACGACTTGCCGCCTACGATGCCGCCGTGCAGAAACTCCAGGATGCGGGGCTGCTCTACGAATGCTATTGCACGCGCCGCGAGATTTTGGAGGCAACCTCAGCACCGCACGGCATCCCCGGCTCCTATCCAGGGACATGTCGCAATCTGAGTGATACCGAGCGTAAATCTCGCCGTGAGATACGCCCTCCCGCCCTGCGTTTGCGCGCCGAAATCAGTGAATTTACGGTACAGGATATGTTTGCCGGTGAGTACACGGGCGCCGTCGATGACGTGGTGGTTCGCCGCAACGACGGCACCTACGCCTATAACCTAGCCGTCGTGGTCGATGACCATTATCAGGGTGTAACCCAGGTGGTGCGCGGAGACGATTTATTATCTTCCGCTCCGCGCCAGGCATACTTGGCAACACTCCTAGGATATGAACCGCCCCACTATGCCCACGTCCCCTTAGCCCTCAACACGGAAGGTAAGCGTCTAGCGAAACGCGACGGCGCGGTAACACTAAGGCAACTTCGGGATGCAGGGTTTGCAGAGTCCGATATTTTGGAGTGGATTCGCGCCTCCATTCCCATTCCTGATGCCCCACAGTTCCCGAAATCGGCGCAGGATTTTCTGGAATACTTCGATCCTAAAGCCATGAGCCCCAAGCCGTGGATCGTTACAAATCCTTTAGATTTATAAGAAGCAAAAGCATCACCACACGCCACCCGTTCACGTTGTGGTCAAAGCAACCTCAAGAGCCGCGAATTTTCGGGGTCGTTTCGCCAAAATTTCCCACATAAAACCACGCTTTACCACGGCATACCTCGTATGATGTGAATATATATTCAGTAGTATGCAAACACGCTGAATGCATTACGAGTTGGTAAATCCATTCCGAGCGGTTAGACTGTATCCCAAGCCACTCATAAAGTCATAGAGTTGCGCATAATTACACAGATAGTTACGTGACGGAATCCCAACCACTAGATAGGAATGAGAGATGACCGACGGTACGTTCCAAGTCATCGCACTGGCGATTTACTTTATCGCCATGATTGTGATTGGTCTGTGGGCAAACAGTAAAAATAACGACCTTGACGACTATGTGCTTGGAGGACGACAGCTCTCCCCCACCGTCGCGGCTCTCTCGGCAGGCGCCGCAGATATGTCCGGCTGGCTCCTGATGGGTTTGCCCGGCGCTGTCTATTTAGCCGGTCTTTCCAAATCATGGATTGCTATCGGTCTGACAATCGGCGCATGGATCAACTGGAAATATATTGCACCCCGTCTGCGCAGCTACACCGAAGTCGCTGGCGATGCCGTTACCGTCCCTGTGTTCCTCAGCAACCGGCTGCACGATAAATACAATATTCTGCGTATTTTTGCAGGCATTATTATCCTCGTCTTCTTCACCTTCTACGTCTCCTCCGGCATGGTTGCTGGCGGTAAATTCTTCGAGTCTTCCTTCCACCAGGATTACCTCACCGGCATGCTTCTCGTCGCCGGTATCACCATGTTCTACACCTTCTTCGGCGGCTTTATGGGTGCCTCCTACACCGATATGGTGCAGGGTCTTCTGATGCTCGCCGCGTTGATTGCTGTGCCGATCGTGGCTATTACCAATATGGGCGGACTCGACCACGTCACGGATGCCGTCGCCAACGTTCGCCCCGACGCCCTGGGACTTTTCGCGGGAACTACGTTTATCGGCATCGCTTCGGCGCTCGCCTGGGGCCTAGGCTATTTCGGACAGCCGCATATTATCGTGCGTTTCATGGCGCTGCGCACTCCCGAGGATGCGAAAGCCGGGCGTCGCATCGGTATGAGCTGGATGCTCCTGACCGTGGTAGGCTCCATCAGCACGGCGTTCGTGGGTGTAGCCTACTTTGCAACCCACCCCGAAGTTTCTCTCACCGATAAGGAAAGTGCGGAGACAGTCTTCCTGGATCTCGCGCAGATTCTCTTCCACCCCTTTATTGCCGGTATGATCCTGGCTGCCGTTCTCGCGGCTATTATGTCCACGCTATCCTCGCAGCTAGTGGTCTGCTCCTCGGCTCTCGTGGAAGATCTTTACGGTGTCTTTGTGAAGAAGAAGCTCAGCTCAAACCAGTCACTCTGGCTTGGACGTGCGGGCGTAGCGATTGTGGCGCTCATCGCGACTCTCATGGCGCTCGATAAGAACAACTCGATTCTCTCGCTCGTGGAGTTCGCATGGGCGGGCTTTGGTTCAGCCTTCGGCCCAATCGTGATCCTCTCGCTGTACTGGCGTAAGCTCACCCTACCGGGTGCGGTCTCGGGCATGGTCGTGGGTGCTGTCGTCACCTTCTTCTGGCGTCAGGTCTTCAACCTCACCGAAACGATCGATGTTTACGAGATGATCCCCGGGTTCTTCCTAGCCTTCCTGGTGACCGTCGTGGTCTCTCTGGCTACCTACCAGAAGAACGAAGAAATTGAACAAGAGTTCGATAAGGCCGCAGAGCTCGCCAAGGCTGGCTAAGGTCTGAACTTCTGCTCACAGATTTGCCCCGATCCGCGCATTACGGATCGGGGCAAATTTTTAATATTTTCAGCTCTAGCGTCCGCTTGGGGGAGACTAATTTGCTCGGTTTTTAGAGCGTTCCCGCCATCAGTTCCTGGCACCATTTCTGGATCGGGTGGCTCGCCTCCAGCAAGGCTCTACGCAGGATACGGTACGTTTTCGCATCCGTAGCATCATCAACGTTAAAGAGTTCTTGCTCAATCTCGTAGCGCGGCTCTCGCAGCTGGTCGAGATGCTGCAATTCGTCCAGCGTCAGCACGCGCACCACCCCATAGTTGTACCCCGTGTGCTCGTTATTCTCGGGAACATACACGCTCCGGGCGAAAGAGGGGCTGTCCTCCTCAAAAATCGTGTTCTGAAAGTTCGTGGTGTCGAGATATGCCGAATCCTCAAGATTGACGGGGCCGGCAAAATGCGAATCGGAGAAATCGACGGAATCGTTATAGATAGAATCCCCGAACGTGGCCTCCTGCAAATAGGTCGAATGCCAGAACCATGCCCGACCGTAATAGACGCTCTTGCTCAGGTTCGCACGCCCGCCATAGGTGCACCGGTCAAGATCGGCGAAAGTCGCGTAGGTGCTCAAAAACAGGTCTGCGCCGCGCCTGTAATCGCAGTTCCCCAGGCTTGCGTGGCCCACGTAGGTGCAGCAGGCAAGATCGGCGTGCCCCTCATAAATACTGTCGTTCAGGGCAGCCTCGCCCCAGTAGACGTTGTAGCTCAGGCTGGCGTTGGCACGGTACACGGACTCGCTGAAATCGACGTTCCCGCGGTAGTTGCAGAAGCTCGCGTTAACCCCTCCGTTGTATGTGGAACCCGAAAAATCGGCCTCTGTATAGTAGGCGGAATTGCTGCAATCTAAGTACCAGGTGTAGGTGGAACCTGAAAAATCGGCTTCAGCGTAGTAGGTGCACCCGCGCAGGTTCAGACGTCCTTCCCATTGCGAGCGCCCAAAGCTGACCGGATAGAAGAACACGCTGCCCGAAAAGTCGAAGGAGAGGCGGCTCCACGGTCCCGGTCCCTCATAGCGGGTCATAACCCGCAGGTGAATGGTATCGAGAACGGTTTGGCGGAACCGCGCCTCAGCACGAAATTCGGCTTGTTCGGCGCGGAATCGTGCTTTTTTCTGGGAGTCCCAGCGTTTTTTCGGTTCTCGGTTCAGCCGCATGTAGTCTTTATGCCTGGAGGCGGGCAGGAACGGGGCATAGATGCACGCGCAAAATGTATCGATAATAACCTGTGCTTCGGCAAGGCGCTGTTCTTCGGGGGTTCGATTATCTGCAAGCCACTCATCGGCAAGACGCACCAGAGCGTTAAACCCTCCCACGCGCGTGGCAAATCCACTCTCCCCTAAAAGCGCGGTCGCCGCCGCATACCGTTCATGCCGCATTGCATGAAGGTGGATGAGGGAATCATCGGGTGTTGCAGAAGTTCGCGACGTGTACTCTGACATATTCTTCTGTCCTTGGTGGCTGGGCGGGCATAAATAGGCTCTTCCAGCATCTTATAGCAGGAGTGGATGCGCAAGGAATATGAACGTGACATGTTTCGTCGTGTTTGCCACGATATCGGGTAAACACACGACAAAACCCTTGAATATGGTGCCCAGGCCTGCAATATTTCTTCAAGGAAACAACGGGTTTTATCGGGGAAATGTGTGTACGATTTACATCTGCTTCGCGGCTTATCGTTCAAGGGGGACGGAAGTATCCTCTCGGGTCTGGAACATGGGCGGGTTCATACTGCGTAAAATAGGGGCATGACTGTTACGTTCCCTCCCCAGGTTTCCGATATTTTCAACCCGCAGCACTGGCGCATCGTTGAAGGGTTTGAGGATTTTACCGATATCACCTACCACCGCCAGGTGCAGCGCGACGAGACGGGCGAAATCCTGCGCGACTTGCCGACCGTGCGCATTGCTTTTAACCGGCCCGAGGTGCGTAACGCCTTCCGCCCGCATACTGTGGACGAACTCTACCGGGCGCTCGATCATGCCCGCATGACCTCGGATGTAGGCACTGTGCTTCTGACTGGGAACGGCCCCTCCCCCAAAGATGGCGGGTGGGCGTTCTGTTCGGGCGGTGACCAGCGCATCCGCGGGCGCGACGGCTACCATTACGCCAGCGGCGACACCGCCGAATCTATTGACCCCGCACGTGCCGGGCGGCTGCATATTCTGGAGGTGCAGCGTCTTATTCGTACCATGCCCAAGGTTGTTATCGCCCTGGTCTCCGGGTGGGCTGCGGGTGGCGGGCATTCCCTGCACGTGGTCGCGGACTTGACCATAGCCTCCGAAGAGTACGGCAAGTTTAAGCAGACCGATGCGACCGTCGGCTCTTTCGACGCGGGCTACGGTTCGGCGCTTTTGGCTCGGCAGGTTGGGCAGAAGTTTGCGCGCGAAATCTTCTTCCTCGCCAAAGAGTACGATGCGCAGCGCATGTACGAGATGGGTGCCGTTAACGATGTGGTGCCCCACGCAGAACTGGAAAATAAGGGTCTGGAATATGCGGCTCATATTGCCCGGCAGTCTCCGCAGGCTATTCGTATGCTCAAATATGCCTTCAATCTGCCCGATGACGGTATGCTCGGGCAGCAGGTTTTCGCGGGCGAGGCAACCCGCATGGCGTATATGACCGACGAGGCTGTGGAGGGGCGC
>ERZ773196.310-NODE-310-length-31149-cov-37.130507_pt1 | contig 31149 bp, 15 predicted proteins | sample MGYA00581009_ERZ773196 | MGnify/ENA primary metagenome ERZ773196 (study PRJEB29015, sample SAMEA2738162) | human oral metagenome | biome: human oral; feature: human-associated habitat; material: saliva | place: China | collected 2243 ... | reverse complement strand
GATTCTGAAATTGACGCACTGACTGACGCTGACTCGGAGTTTGAGACAGACTGTGATTCTGATACTGACGCACTCTCTGACGCTGATTCTGAGTTTGAGACAGACTGTGATTCTGAAATTGACGCACTGACTGACGCTGACTCGGAGTTTGAGACAGACTGTGATTCTGATACTGACGCACTCTCTGACGCTGATTCTGAATTAGATACAGACTGTGATTCAGAAACTGACGAACTTTCTGACGCTGATTCTGAGTTTGAAACAGACTGTGATTCTGAGATTGATCCACTTACTGACGCTGACTCTGACGTTGAAGCAGATTGTGATTCGCTTACTGATGCACTCTCTGAAGCTGACTCGGAGTTTGAGACAGACTGTGATTCAGACACTGATGCACTCTCTGAAGCTGACTCGGAATTAGAAACCAATTGTGATTCGCTTACTGATGCACTCTCTGAAGCTGACTCGGAGTTTGAGACAGACTGTGATTCAGAAACTGACGAACTTGCTGAGGATGATTCTGAGTTTGAAACTGATTGTGAAGCTGAAATTGACGCACTTTCTGAGGCTGACTCTGAGTTTGAAACAGACTGTGATTCTGAAACTGACGCACTTTCTGACGCTGACTCTGAGTTTGAAACAGACTGTGATTCTGAAACTGACGCACTTTCTGAGGCTGACTCTGAGTTTGAAACAGACTGTGATTCTGAAACTGACGCACTCTCTGAAGCGGATTCTGAATTAGACACTGATTGTGATTCTGAAATTGAGGCACTGACTGACGCTGATTCTGAGTTTGAAACAGATTGTGATTCTGAAACTGATTCACTTTCTGACGCTGACTCTGAGTTAGACACTGACTGTGATTCTGAAATTGACGCACTTACCGATGCTGACTCTGAGTTTGAAGCAGATTGTGATTCAGAAACTGACGCACTTTCTGACGCTGATTCTGAATTTGAAACTGATTGTGATTCTGAGACAGACGCACTTTCTGACGCTGACTCGGAATTTGATACAGATTGTGATTCGCTTACTGATGCACTCTCTGACGCTGATTCTGAATTAGATACAGATTGTGATTCTGACACAGACGAGCTTGTTGAAGCGGACTCACTCAAGGAACTTGAAACACTCGCTGACTTAACGGTACTCAAAGACACACTCGTTGAAGCGGACTCACTTTGTGAGACACTTGTCTTCAAGGACTCACTCAAGGAACTTGAGATACTCGCTGACTTCACAGTACTCAAAGACGCACTTGTTGAAGCGGATTCACTTTGTGATACGCTGGTCTTCAAGGACTCACTTAATGAACTTGAAACGCTCGCCGATTTCTCAGCACTCAAAGATGCACTTGTTGATGCGGATTCACTTTGTGAGAGGCTTGTCTTCAAGGACTCACTCAAGGAACTTGAAACGCTCTCAGATTTCACGGTACTCAAAGACGCACTTGTTGATGCGGATTGACTTTGTGAGAGGCTTGTCTTCAAGGACTCACTCAAGGAACTTGAGACACTCGCTGATTTCACGGCACTCAAAGACACACTTGTTGAAACAGATTGACTTTGTGAGACGCTCGTCTTCAAAGACTCACTCAAGGAACTTGAAACACTCGCTGATTTCACGGTACTCAAAGACGCACTTGTTGAAGCAGACTGGCTTTGCGAAACGCTGGTTTTCAAGGACTCACTCAAGGAACTTGAAACGCTCGCTGACTTCACAGTACTCAAAGACGCACTCGTTGAGGCTGACTGACTTTGTGAAACGCTGGTCTTCAAGGATTCACTCAAGGAACTTGAGACACTCGTTGATTTCTCAGTACTCAAAGACGCACTCGTTGAAGCGGATTGACTTCGAGATTGGCTTGTCTTCAAGGACTCACTCAAGGAACTTGAGACACTTTTTGAGGCTACCGTGCTCAATGAAAGGCTAGTCGATGCAGACTGCTTAGCAGACTCACTTCGACTTTGAGAAATCGATTCCTGCTTAGACTGACTGGCACTTTGCGACACTGACTGGCTGTAATCACTATCCGACAATTTCACCGTCACAACATTGGTCGTACTGTCTTTATAAGTAATCGTTACCGTACCATCACTATTAACCGTATAAGACTTAATACGGTTGGCGACCTCTGGATTCAAGGCAGACACGGCCGCAATAATCTTACTCTTATCTGCGTCTGTTAGGGCAGTCAGGCTGGTCACCTGAATAGTGCTTGTCGGCGCCACACCCGGTGTACGATCTGACAAGCGACCCTGAGTAATACGAATCTCACCCAAGCCATTTGGACGGTTCATATTTGATGCATTGTCAATAGCAGCAACATTACGTTGCCATGTGTTTCGGAAAGAATGATAAAGGTCATCCTTCAAATGAATGGTCGTTGTGATGGTTGCAGGATTATCAGTCGTTGCTGTGATATCTCCCGTAATCGGTGCAATATTACCAGTTCCGTACTGGCTACTACCAAAGAAATTGCCGTTCAAGGCATTGTCATTCAAATCGGCTCTTGCAACGACTTTCATTTCTTTAAGCTTGCCACTGTCATCTGTTGCCGTGAAAGTCACAACAGCATCATCACCAGCATAGAGGGTATAGTTTTTCCCACCACCTTCGAGAGGCGTTGACTTAGGTTCCACACCATCGACAGTCAACTTGGCCGTCACTTCAGGACGCGTTCCGTCCGTTACAGCCACGGAATTGCTGGCATCGGAATACACCGCATAATCACCATACATGATGCGAGCTTTGGCTGTTACACCACCTGTTTGTAACTTAACTGTCGGCGTCACAATCGCTTGACCTGAAGCATCTGCCACTGCTGTTCCCACTTCGTCGTCATTATTGTATAGAACAACTGTAGAACCTGGCTCAGCTCCCGTTACCGTTACAGGCGTCTGTGTGTAAGCTTTGTCCAATAATCTCGTTTCAACGGTTGGTGCTGCTAGTCGCTTCACTGGAGCCGTCACATCATTTGTGGTGTTATCTTTATAAGTAATGGTTACCACACCAGATGATGAAACCGAATAAGATTTAAAGTCCTTTGAAGTGGCAATATTTGGGTTAGCAGTCTTAAACGCTTCCCAAACCTTATCTTTTTCAGCCTGAGCGAGACTACTTGTGTCATTGACAAAAGTACTCGTTGTCACTGCCGTAATCGGATTACGAATGCCATCATTTTGCGGCAAAACCTGAATACGAAGCGTGCGTGTCACTGACTGCTTAGCCGTATTGGTAACTACAAAAGAAACATTATAAATTTTCCCAGGTGTTACGACCTCTGTCTGCCCAACAGTCCCCACAATATTAAAGGCGACTGCACTATTTTTCAATGCAGAGGTCTGAGGCACGTTGATGCCATTCACACGATCACTACCAGAAGCGTAGCCAATGCTTTTAATACTATTTCGTGTAGGAATAGTTTCAACAACATTATAAGCCTGATTGATGTAGTCAGAGTTATAAACAGAAATCAAGGCATTATTAGCTAGCCCTAAATTATACTGGGGTGCACGGAGGTTACTATTAGCATCAATTCGAGAACCATTACGAGGATCACGTTGACCAGATGTCGCACGAAGAACCGCATTGGCAAGACTATTTCTCGCCTGACGAGCCTGAGCAATCGTAGGCGTCACATCACTGTCACGATCAGCCAGACTGACACGAATGGCATCCAGGGCTTTATCTCCCTTGAGAATAGCAGCATCCGTATTTGGCAAATCAACAGCTTGAGCTTTATAGGTATAAATGTCTAAGGCTAAATCTTTGAGTCGCTTTTCTTGTTCTAAACGCTCAGCATCAGCCACAACCGACGCAGCTAACAGACCAGTCGCCGTATCTGACAATTGGCGATTCGTTTGAACTTCGGATGTCAAGGAAGCGTTTAACAAGGTTGCTTCCGAGCTGACAAGAGTCATCCCCACTTTAGAGTCGCTACTGCTATCACTCTTGCTTACTGATTGAACAGAGTCACTTGTGCTATGCTCTGAAGTTTTTCCAAGCGTACTCTCAGACTGACTGTGAGCAGAAGAATCCGTCTGACTTACTGATTCCGATTTAGAAGCTAATGAAGCTGACAAGGAAGTAGAAAGCGAGGCACTCAATGACAAGGATGTCGATTTCGAAGCTAATTCAGAGGCAGACACCGATTGACTGCGTGATAAAGACTCACTCAAAGAAGCCTCCGAAATCTGTCTTGACACAGTTTCAGATGACTTTTGACTATTTACTTGGCTATCTTGAACACTGGACATAGACTCCGTGTTTCCAAGAACAACGGAATCAGATGCAGCTAAGAGATCAGTCTTAGCTCCTGCTTCACTTTCCAAAATTGGCTGATCAGTCATTTCATCCGCATAAGCCACATGAGTCGCAACTGAACCACCAAGCAAGGCCCCAGTTGCAAGCACTCCTTTGAGCACTGTCTGACCTGAAAAGGCAGGTGCTTCCACCTCTACCTGCTGGGCAGCAACAGACGGTGCATCCACACCCCCTCTAAGCACCTTGAAAAGACCAAAATTCGACGTCGCCGCACGAAGCCAGTGCTTCCCTGACTTAACCAATTTAAACCGTGTCACACGATCGGTTTCACGATATTGACCTTCATTCCTTCTAAAAAACATATATACTCCATTTATATTTTGATTAAAACACTCCTTCCAATTTTATCATAAAATTAAGCAAAAAATCTCATTTCAAGATTGCTTTCTAGCGATTAATCCTTTCTTTCATCTTCCTAAAAATACTATAATGATGGTAACCCTAAGACTTATTAAAACTATTTGTATTTTTAGAATATCAGACTAAAAAAATCCCCTATCAATTAGGAAATCACTCTAATCGATAGGGGATATTTGATTGTCTAGCTAGAAGCTAATGATTAAACTTACTAAAGCTTAGAAGTCTTCACTTTCTTCTTCATCTTTCTTACGTTTGGCAAGAAATCCAAGACCCGTTGCAGTTGCCAAAGCACCCAAGGCCATACCTAATGATGAGTTTTCCTCACCAGTCTTAGGAAGCGCTTGGCTACCACGTTTGTGGTTAGGATCCTTCACTTCAGAAGTTGATTCTGAGGCACTCATTGAGGCTGAGATCGAAGCACTTGTTGATGCTGAGGCTGAAAGACTTGCTGAGGTACTCAATGAAGTTGAAATACTTGTTGAAGCACTTGTGCTTTCAGAGGCACTCAAGAATGCTGATGTAGATACTGACTCTGATACTGAAACGGATGCGCTCGCTGACTCTGAGGCAGAGACTGAAGCGGATGTGCTTGCTGATTCTGATGCAGAGACTGAAGCTGACTCAGATGCGCTTGCTGATTCTGACGCAGAGGCTGACTCAGATGCACTTACTGATTCTGATGCAGAGACTGAAGCTGACGCACTTGCTGATTCTGACGCAGAGACTGAAGCGGATGTGCTTGCTGAAGCCGACTCAGATGCTGAAGCGGAGACACTTGCTGACTCTGAGGCAGAGACTGAAGCGGATGTGCTTGCTGACTCTGAGGCAGAGACTGAAGCGGACGCACTTACTGATTCTGACGCAGAGGCTGAAGCTGAGGCGCTTGCTGATTCTGACGCAGAGGCTGAAGTGGATGTGCTTGCTGATTCTGACGCAGATGCTGACTCAGAGGCACTTGCTGATTCTGACGCAGAGGCTGAAGCTGAGGCGCTTGATGATTCTGACGCAGAGACTGAAGCCGATGTGCTTGCTGATTCTGACGCAGATGCTGACTCAGAGGCACTTGCTGATTCTGACGCAGAGACTGAAGCGGAGACTGAAGCGGATGTGCTTGCTGATTCTGACGCAGAGACTGAAGCCGATGTGCTTGCTGATTCTGACGTAGAGACTGAAGCCGATGTGCTTGCTGAGGCTGACGCAGATGCTGAAGCGGAGGCACTTGCTGATTCTGACGCAGAGACTGAAGCCGATGTGCTTGCTGATTCTGACGCAGATGCTGAAGTGGATGTGCTTGCTGATTCTGACGCAGATGCTGACTCAGAGGCACTTGCTGATTCTGACGCAGAGACTGAAGCGGATGCGCTTGATGATTCTGACGCAGACGCTGACTCAGAGGCGCTTGATGATTCTGACGCAGATACTGAAGCGGATGCGCTTGATGATTCTGATGCAGATACTGACTCAGAGACGCTTGCTGATTCTGACGCAGAGACTGAAGCGGATGTGCTTGCTGACTCTGAGGCTGATACTGAAGCTGACGCAGAGGCTGAAGCTGACGCACTTGATGATTCTGATGCAGAGGCTGAAGCGGATGCACTTGCTGACTCTGAGGCTGAAGCTGATGCGCTTGCTGATTCTGACGCAGAGGCTGAAGCTGATGCACTTGATGATTCTGATGCAGAGACTGAAGCTGATGCACTTGATGATTCTGATGCAGAGACTGAAGCTGATGCGCTTGCTGATTCTGATGCAGATGTTGATGCTGACTCTGATGCACTTACTGATTCTGATACAGATACTGACTCAGATGCGCTTGCTGATTCTGACGCTGAGACTGAAGCTGACTCTGATGCAGATACCGAAGCGGATGCACTCGCTGATTCCGATGCAGATGTGCTTGCTGAGACTGACGCAGAAACTGAGTTTGAAACAGACTGTGATTCTGAGACAGAGGCACTTGTTGATGCAGACTCGGAATTTGAAACTGATTGTGATTCACTGATTGAAGCACTTACAGATGTACTTTCAGAATTAGAGACTGATTGTGAGCCTGAAACAGAGGCACTCAATGACGCCGATTCACTCAATGATGCTGAGTTAGATGTTGAAATTGATTCACTAGCTGAAATGAAGCTTGAAGCCGAGTTCGAAATAGACTCAACAGTTGAAATGATTGCAGAAATTGAAGCACTGAAGGCTTGAGACTGGCTTTCAAATACAGATGCACTCAATGAGCTTGATGTACTCAATGATGCTGACTCTGAAGCAGACACTGATGCACTTGCACTTTGCGATTCACTCAATGATGCTGACTCACTAGCTGAAATTGAAGCACTTTCTGACGCTGATTCTGAAGTTGAAGCAGATTGTGATTCAGAAATTGACGCACTTACTGATGCTGATTCTGAGTTAGACACGGATTGTGATTCTGAAACTGACGCACTCTCTGAGGCTGATTCTGAGTTAGACACTGATTGTGATTCTGAAACTGATTCACTTTCTGAGGCTGACTCTGAGTTTGAAACAGACTGTGATTCTGAAACTGATGCACTTTCTGAGGCTGATTCTGAGTTAGACACTGATTGTGATTCTGAAACTGATGCACTTTCTGAAGCTGATTCTGAGTTTGACTCGGATTGTGATTCAGAAACTGACGCACTTTCTGACGCTGATTCTGAGTTTGAGACAGACTGTGATTCTGAAACTGATGCACTTTCTGACGCTGATTCTGAGTTTGAAACAGACTGTGATTCAGAAACTGATGCACTCTCTGAGGCTGATTCTGAGTTTGAAACAGACTGTGATGCTGATGTTGATTCACTTTCTGAAGTTGAAACTGAGTTTGACTCGGATTGTGATGTCGATGTTGACTCACTCTCTGAGGCTGACTCTGAGTTTGATTCGGATTGTGACGCTGATGTTGATTCACTTTCTGAAGTTGAAACTGAGTTTGACTCGGATTGTGACGCTGACGTCGATTCACTCTCTGAAGTTGAAACTGAGTTTGATTCGGATTGTGACGCTGACGTTGATTCACTCTCTGAAGTTGAAACTGAGTTTGACTCGGATTGTGAAGCTGATGTTGATTCACTTTCTGAAGTTGAAACTGAGTTTGACTCAGATTGTGAAGCTGATGTTGATTCACTTTCTGACGCTGAAACTGAGTTTGACTCGGATTGTGATGTTGACGTTGACTCACTTTCTGAAGTTGAAACTGAATTCGATTCTGACTGTGATGCTGATGTTGATTCACTTTCTGAAGTAGAAACTGAGTTTGACACTGACTGTGATTCTGAAATAGATTCACTTTCTGAAGTTGAAACTGAGTTTGACTCGGATTGTGATGTCGATGTTGAGGCACTTTCAGATGCTGATGTTGAGTTAGATTCAGACTGTGATGTTGATGTTGACGCACTTTCTGAAGCTGAGACTGAATTTGACTCAGATTGTGATGTCGATGTCGATTCACTTTCTGATGCAGAAACTGAGTTTGATTCGGATTGTGACGCTGACGTTGATTCACTCTCTGAAGTTGAAACTGAGTTTGACTCGGATTGTGATGTCGATGTTGATTCACTCTCTGAAGTTGAAACTGAATTCGATTCTGATTGTGAAGCTGACGTTGATTCACTTTCTGAGGTAGATACTGAATTTGACTCGGATTGTGACGCTGACGTTGACTCACTCTCTGAAGTAGAAACTGAGTTCGATTCTGATTGTGACGCTGATGTCGATTCACTCTCTGAAGCTGAAACTGAGTTTGACTCAGATTGTGATGCTGAAATTGAGGCACTCTCTGAAGTTGAAACTGAATTTGATTCGGATTGTGACGCTGATGTCGACTCACTCTCTGAGGCTGACTCGTAATTTGAGATTGTTTGAGAGATCGATGTTGAGGCACTTTCTGAGGCTGAAGTTGAGTTCGATTCAGACTGTGATGTTGATGTTGACGCACTTTCTGAAGCTGAGACTGAATTTGACTCCAACTGTGATGTTGATGTTGACGCACTTACTGAGGCTGAAGTTGAGTTCGACTCAGACTGTGATGTTGACGTTGACTCACTCTCTGATGCTGACTCTGAATTTGACACTGATTGTGATTCGCTTACTGATTCACTTTCTGACGCTGACTCTGAGTTAGACACTGATTGTGATTCTGAAATGGATTCACTTTCTGATGCTGACTCTGAGTTTGAAACAGATTGTGATTCTGAAACTGACGCACTTTCTGATGCTGATTCTGAATTAGAGATAGACTGTGATTCAGAAATTGACTCACTTACTGACGCTGACTCTGAGTTTGAAGCAGATTGTGATTCAGAAACTGACGCACTCTCTGAAGCTGATTCTGAATTTGAGACAGACTGTGATTCTGAAACTGATGCACTTTCTGATGCTGACTCGGAATTAGACACTGATTGTGATTCTGAAACTGACGCACTTTCTGATGCGGATTCTGAGTTTGAAGCAGACTGTGATTCAGAAACTGACGCACTCTCTGAAGCTGATTCTGAGTTAGACACTGACTGTGATTCTGATACAGAAGCACTCTCTGATGCTGATTCAGAATTAGACACTGATTGTGATTCGCTTACTGATGCACTGACTGATGCTGACTCTGAGTTCGATTCAGATTGTGATTCAGAAACTGACGCACTTTCTGATGCGGATTCTGAGTTTGAAGCAGACTGTGATTCAGAAACTGACGCACTCTCTGACGCTGACTCTGAGTTAGATACTGACTGTGATTCTGATACTGACTCACTTGTTGAGGCTGACTCATAATTTGAGACTGATTGTGAAGCTGAAGTTGACGCACTTACTGACGCTGAAGTTGAGTTCGACTCAGACTGTGATGTTGACGTTGATGCACTCTCTGAAGCAGAGACTGAATTTGACTCCAACTGTGATGTTGACGTTGATGCGCTCTCCGAAGCAGAGACTGAATTTGACTCCAACTGTGATGCACTCACTGAAGCACTTGTTGAAGCACTTTCAAGAAGACTTTCTGAGATACTCTCTGAAAGAGATGCTGATGCTTCCTCTGATTGAGACAGAGAAGATGAGACAACCTCTGACTCAGATGCTGAAACTGATGCAGATTCTACCTTACTTGTTGATACAGATTCTGACTCTACTGTTGAAGCACTTTCTACGAGGCTCTGAGAAGTACTTAGAGACGCACTCGTTGTATCAGATTCAGACTCTGTAATTTTAGTATTAAAATAATTGGTAAAGGAAGTGTCATCATCAGCACCTGCATAAGGTGTAAATGTAAAGGAAATATCATCACCAGTGATTGGAACAGTCCACGTTGACGTTAAACCATAACCTTGCTTTGCAAAGTAACCAGTCATCTGTGCTCCATTACCCCAGGTGTAATTACCATTTCCATTCGTAGTTATCGGCGTTGTTGAGTCTTTAAGTTTATTTTTATTAGTAAATTTAGCACCCGAAGAATCAGTAAGATAACTTGTTACACTTGAAGGAGTACCCAAACCTTCTCCAAGCGTAAACATTGTTTGTCTAGATGTTCCAGTATTGTAGAGTGTATGGTTTGTACCTACTGATGTTTGTTTCTCAACAGTCGACGTTGCTGGATTGTCATACGAAATAGTATAGACAAAAGTCAGTTTTGATCCATCATTTATCACTGTCAATTTATAATAAATTGGGACATTATAAACTGAATCTGTTCCAGCTCCTGTGTAAACCTTACTTTCACCAGTCGCAAGGTTAAGGTTTGAAGTGATAGCTGGAGTGCCATTCACTATAGAGTTTCCATTGAAACCAGCATTTGTAAGCTTGGTCATCATGTTATCGACGGCATTACCAAGACGCTCACGCTGTTCTGCGTAAGCTGCGTTTGTTGCTGATGCCGCGATCAATGTTGTTGACTTAGTGACTTCTTCTTGAACTGTTGTAATAGCCGTTTGGATTTCAGCCTTGGCCGCTGTGTCTGTTAATTTTGCTTGGTAGTTTTTAGCGATATTAACGAGCAATTCTGCTTCTGAAACGTTTTGATCCAAGATAGTTTTTTCATCCTCTTGGCTTGCAGTTTCTGAAGCAACTGAGCTTGTTGAAGTTGCTGAATCAGAAGCTGAGTCTGAGTTTGACCCACTTGTGCTTTCAGTTTGTGACTGGCTATCTGAGGTTGAGTACTCTTTGCTGAGTGACGCAGATTCTGAGATCGCTTGTGACAATTCAGCAGAAATGGATTGAGAAACAGATTGTGATACTGAAACTGATGCTTCTGTGCTTGCTTGAGCATCCACTGAAGAGCTTGTAGACTCTTGGCTAGTTGATGCTACTGCTGAAGCTTCTGAAGCTGGCGCCGCACTCAATACAACTGACTCAGAGTTGACTGCCACATCTTGATTAGCAGTTACTTGGCTTTCCAAAGCTGGAGTTGTCGTTTCTTCCGCTTGGGCTGTATAAGTTGCCACTGCGCCTCCAGCCACTGCTCCCGCCGCTGCAATCCCTTTAAGAAGAGCTTGCCCTGAGAGAAGCGGTGTTTTTTCTTCAACACTTTGCGCTGAAACTGATGGTGCATCTGCCCCACCTTTAACAACCTTGAAGAGTCCAAAGTTGGATGTCGCAGCACGAAGCCATTGCTTACCTGATTTGATCAATTTAAAACGAGTCACGCGATCAGTTTCGCGGTATTCCCCTTCGTTCCTTCTAAAAAACATATCTACTCCATTCTTGTTTTATGTATTAAAACTCACCGATAAATTTTATCATAAAATTCTTGTAAGTTCTAATATAAACTATTATTTCCCTCAAAAAAAATTGCAAACGCTTTATGCTGTGTAAATACTGAAAATGCTTGTTTCATGGCACTTTCACCCACCTTACATTTTGCAAAACAAAACTTAAAGTTGTCTTAAAATTCAAAGTCTACTTCTTCCACATCTAAGATTTTAGCTTACTAAACTAAACCTTTACTCTCTAATACTAAGCCTAAATGAGACTTAGACTAACGTTTAAGATTGCCTCTCTCATTTTCAAACACGACAAAAAGACACATCCCATATCGGAATGTGTCTTTTTTAGAACGAAGCTAATCGGCTTATTCTTACTTAAGAGTAGTTAGTTTTTATTAGGACTAGTCACTCATAAGTTTTAGGGGTAAGTCGAAGGAATATTATTCCTCAGTTTTTTTGCGTTTTGCCGCAAGAGCCAATCCAGATGCAGTTGCAAGCAATCCAAGAGCTGCTGTAGCTGCTACGTTAGACTCTTCACCAGTGTTTGGCAATTGTGCCATTTCTTGTGCAGGTTTAACTGGAGTAGATTTAGCTGGAGCTTTAGGAGCTGGATCAACTGGTTTACCTGGAGTTGGTTGTTCAGGTTTACCTGGAGTTGGTGTTACTGGTTTTTCTGGAGTTGTATCGACAAGTTTGTAAACGTAAGTTACGTTCTTATCACCTTCGATGACTTTACCAGTTACTGGGTCAGTTGTTGTCAAGTGACCATCACCATCTACAGAACCTACTGGGTAGTTACCTTGTGGTACCAATTCGTAAACTTTACCATCAGCAGTAACAATTGTCTTAGGACGGTTATCAATTACTGTATCGTAATCTTTACCTACTGGTTGACCAAATTCATCTGTTACAGATTGTTTGATAGTGTTACCATTTTCATCTACATAGTGAACGTAAACATTACCCTTAGGTTGTGCTGGTTGTTCTTTAAGTTTGTAGATGTAAGTAACATCTTTACGTCCTTCGATAACTTTACCTGTTGTAGCGTCTGATGACTCAAGGTGACCTTGTCCATCAACTTTACCTACAGTGTAGTTACCTGCTGGTACCAATTCGTAAACTTTACCATCAGTTGTTGTGATAGTCTTAGGACGATTGTCTACTACTGTATCGTAGTCTTTATCGACTGGTTGATCTTTTTCATCAACAACTGAAGTCTTGATTGTCTTACCTTCAGTATCTTTATAGTGAACGTAAACGTCACCCTTCACTTCTTTGTAGACGTAAGTGATGATTGAACGTGGTTTATCAACTTTACCTTTAATTGGGTCAGATGATTCAAGGTGTCCATCGCCATCAACCTTACCTACTGGGTAGTCACCTTTCGGTACGATCTTGTATGTCTTACCGTCTGGAGTCTTGATTGTCTTAGGTTTTTCACCTTCCTCAGTTGTGTTATATGGAGTATCATATGGTGAGTTTGGTGTGTCTTGACGAGGTTTCTTGATTTCTTTACCTTTTTCGTCTACGTAAGTGATGATTACGTCACCTTCTTTAGGTTTCGTTGGATCTTCTTTAAGTTTGTAGACGTAAGTTACGTTCTTGTCGCCTTCAACAACTTTACCTGTTGTAGCGTCATCACCTGTCCAGTGACCTTGTTCGTCGACTTGACCCACTTTGTAGTTACCTGCTGGTACCAATTCGTATGTCTTACCTTCGAATTCGATTTCTTTTGGACGGTTATCTACAACTGTATCGTAGTCTTTACCTACTGGTTGTGCCAATTCATCTGTTACAGATGCTTTGATTGTCTTACCTTCAGTGTCTACATAGTGAACATATACATTACCCTTAGGTTGTGCTGGTTGTTCTTTAAGTTTGTAGACGTAAGTTACGTTCTTGTCGCCTTCGATAACTTTACCTGTTGTAGCGTCATCACCTGTCCAGTGACCTTGTTCGTCGACTTGACCCACTTTGTAGTTACCTGCTGGTACCAATTCGTATGTCTTACCTTCGAATTCGATTTCTTTTGGACGGTTATCTACAACTGTATCGTAGTCTTTATCAACTGGTTGGTCTTTTTCATCTGTTACAGATGCTTTGATTGTCTTACCTTCAGTGTCTACATAGTGAACGTAAACATTACCTTTCACTTCTTTATAAACGTAAGTGATTGTTGATTTAGGTTTATCAACTTTACCTTTAATTGGATCAGATGATTCAAGGTGTCCGTCACCGTCAACTTTACCTACTGGGTAGTCACCTTTTGGTACGATCTTGTATGTCTTACCATCTGGAGTCTTGATTGTGTTAGGTTTTTCACCTTCCTCAGTTGTGTTATATGGAGTGTCATATGGTGAGTTTGGTGTGTCTTGACGTGGTTTTTGGATTTCTTTACCATCATTCTCACGGATGTAAGTGATGATTACTTCACCAACTTTAGGAGTTTCACTTTCAGACATTGATTGAGAAATTGAAACTGAAGTTGATTCAGAGCTTGAAAGTGATTCTGAAACTGAAGTTGAAGTTGATGTAGATTCTGAAAGGCTAGCAGATGCTGAGTAAGATTCAGAAGCTGATACTGATTCAGATACAGAAGTTGATTCTGAAGAGCTTGCTGATTCTGATGCTGATGCTGAAGCTGATGCGCTTGCTGATTCTGATGCTGATGCTGACTCAGATGCGCTTGCTGATTCTGATGCAGATGCTGACTCAGATGCGCTTGCTGATTCTGATGCAGATACTGAAGCTGATGTGCTTGCTGATTCTGACGCAGATACTGAAGCTGATGTGCTTGCTGATTCTGATGCAGATACTGAAGCTGATGTGCTTGCTGATTCTGATGCAGATGCTGACTCAGACGCACTTGCTGATTCTGACGCAGATGCTGACTCAGACGCACTTGCTGATTCTGATGCAGATGCTGACACTGAATCACTCAATGAAGCTGATTCTGATGCAGATGCTGACTCAGATGATGAAGTTGATTCTGATTCTGAGTTATTAGTAACGATTGAAATTGATTCAGAGATTGAAGCTGAAACTGAGATAGATTCTGAAGTTGAAACTGACTCAGATGCACTTACTGATTCTGATACAGATACTGACTCAGATGCACTTGCTGATTCTGATGCAGATACTGAAGCTGATGTGCTTGCTGATTCTGATGCAGATGCTGACTCAGATGCACTTGCTGATTCTGATGCAGATACTGAAGCTGATGTGCTTGCTGATTCTGACGCAGATACTGACTCAGATGCACTTGCTGATTCTGATGCAGATGCTGACTCAGATGCACTTGCTGATTCTGATGCAGATACTGAAGCTGATGTGCTTGCTGATTCTGATGCAGATGCTGAAGCTGATGTGCTTGCTGATTCTGATGCAGATGCTGATGCAGATTCTTGAGCTGATGTAGAAGCTGACTCAGATGCTGATGCACTTGCTGATTCTTGAGCCGATGTAGAAGCTGACTCAGATGCAGACGCTGATGCAGATTCTTGAGCCGATGTAGAAGCTGACTCAGATGTAGACGCTGATGCAGATTCTTGAGCTGATGTAGAAGCTGATTCAGAACGAGATTGTGATTCTGATGTAGTATCAGATACAGATTCTGATTGACTTGCAGACTCTGATTGTGTATCAGACACTGATTGTGAAAGACTTGCAGATTCTGATTGTGTACCAGATGCTGATTGTGAAAGACTTGCAGAAGCTGATTGTGATACAGATTGTGATTTAGATACTACTTCTGATTCTGATTGTGACTTAGACACAGCCTGTGATTGTGATACAGACTGTGATTTAGATACCACTTCAGACTCTGATTGTGACTTAGACACAGCCTGTGATTGTGATACAGATTGTGAGTTAGATACTACTTCTGATTCTGATTGTGATTTAGATACAACCTCTGATTGTGATTGTGATGTTGAAGTAGAGTTAGATTGTGACTCTGAAGCAGATTCAGAATCTGTCATCTTACGGTAGTAGTGTACTGTATCACCAGATGGTTTTTCATTTGCTGATGGAAGTGAGAACTGGTTACCAAATCCACCAGTAGTCTTCACTGGATTACCTGATGCATCAGTCTTAATTGTCTTACCATCAGCTAACAAGGCATACTTCGTACGTCCACCGATAGTGTTTTGTGTATTACCACCAGGAGTTGAGTTTGCTGTGCCATTTGGTTCAGTGGTATACATGTAATCCGCTTCACCTACGTGGCCAGCTGCATACCAACCTGTGATATAGACAAGACCTTCATTTGGCTCATCTGGGTTGTGCCATGGAGAAACTGTAAGTTGATAATCACCATTTTTACTATTAACAACAACTTTATCAGTCTCCATGTTTGTTGCAGATGGAATATACTTCTCACCTGGTTTAATCACTGGAGTAGTGTAAACAAGTGTGTAACCATTAGTATCTGTATTGTTAGCCATAGTTGACTCATTGAATGTAGATACAGCTGATGGATCCAATACATAGATCTTAGTTACTGTTGAACCATCGTTGGCTACTACTTCACGAATACGTTTAACGTAATAATGAGCACGAGTACCCTTCAACTCAGCATACTTAGTACCTACAGAGTTACCAAGTTCACCAGATGTAGTTGAAGAATCTGCTTGTTGATACAAAACATAACCATCAAACGAACGTGGATTTGAAGCAGTATAGTTTTGACCTTGGATACCTGTTTGTGTATATGAAGCAAGTTCTGTTTCATTACCAGTTGGTTTGTAACTTTGAGTTGTTGTATCTGCTGTAGAACGTGAGGCATTATAAGTTGATGAAGCTGTATCAACTACTTTATAGTGAGTTGTTTGATTCATCTTAGTTGATGGCACAGCAATTTGTACGTTTGGTTTAGATTCACCTTGGTTAGCAGGTGTCAAGTAGTCGTATACTTGTTCTGTATTGTTAGCGAATGCTACATCTTCATTCTTTTTGATAATCACATCCACACTTGCAGAACCACCGTCTGTAGAAGCATTATAAACAAAGTATGGATAGTAAGTATTAGCTGAAAGGTTACCAAGGTTTACTTCTTTACCTGAGTTAGCTGAAGTCAATGTTGTTGTTGCAACTTCATTACCTGTTGATTTATCAACCAAACGAACATAAACATCTGGATTGTTTGTGCTTGTTGTCTTATCAACTGACAATGTCACATAATAGTTTGTGTTATAAGCTTCGTTGTATGATTTAAGGTTCCACACACCGAATGTCATACGATTTGAAGCTGGGTCAGCTGCATATCCTGAAGGAATTGTAGTCGCTTTATCAGTAAGTGTTGCGCCGTTCGCATCGTCCATTCCTGGAGTTGCATTAACACCTGCTGAAAGTGTGTTTGAAGTAGCGATAGCATCCAACTGTGCAGTAACTGCTGCAACACCGTTAACTACTGAGTTACCTGTGAAGCCGTTGTCAGTGATCTTAGTCATCATGTTGTCAACAGCGTTACCAAGGCGCTCACGTTGTTCTGCGTAAGCAGCGTTTGTTGCTGATGCAGCAAGCAATGTAGTTGATTTAGCAACTTCTTCTTGAACTGTTGCGATAGCAGTTTGGATTTCAGCTTTAGCAGCTGTATCAGTCAACTTAGCTTGGTAATCTTTAGCGATACCTACAAGCAATTCTGCTTCTGAAACGTTTTGATCCAAGATAGTTTTTTCATCTTCTTGAGTCGCTGTTTCTGATGCAGTTGCAGCTGTTGAAGTTGCTGATTCTGAAGCTGAAGATGATTCTGAGTTTGAACCACTGTTGCTTTCAGTGTGTGATTGGCTTTCAGATGTTGAGTTCACTTTGCTAAGTGATACAGATTCTGAGATAGCTTGTGACAATTCTGCTGATACAGATTGTGATACTGAAACTGAAGCATCTGTGCTTGCTTGAGCGTCAACTGAAGAGCTTGTAGACTCTTGGCTTGTTGATGCTACTGCTGGAGCTTCTGAAGCTACTGTTTCAGATACTGGAGCAGCGCTCAATACAGCGGCCTCAGAGTTTGCCAATACGTCATGGTTTGTAGTTGCTTGGCTTTCCAAAGCTGGTGCAGTTGTTTCTTCGGCTTGAGCAGTGTAAGTTGCTACTGCGCCACCTGCCACAGCACCTGCTGCTGCAATCCCTTTAAGAAGGGCTGTACCTGAAAGAAGAGAAGATTTTTCTTCTACATTTTGAACTGTTACTGATGGAGTATCTGCGCCACCTTTAACAACTTTGAAAAGTCCAAAGTTAGATGTTGCAGCACGAAGCCAGTTCTTACCCGATTTGATAAGTTTGAAGCGAGTCACGCGATCTGTTTCGCGAAATTCACCTTCGTTACGTCTAAAAAACATATTTACCTCCTAAAAATATGAGTGATTTCCTAATCTGGAAATTACAATTTATAATATATCACAAGTTTACTAAAAATTGTTCTTTTTTATCTCATTTTCTCCAAAAAATATAAGGTTTTCGCAATTCTGAATTTTCTGATTTTTAACACTAGTTGATCTTATTTTAGAAGTAAAACGGTTTAAATACTTGTTTTTACGCTATTTCCCGTAGGTTTTCTCATTTTTAAAGTCATCACTTTTTACTTTTAAATTTTTCTACAATTCGATTTGTAGTAAATTTTCGAACAATTACAATCAATTATTTAGGGCTGTTTTTTTACATTTACAAGTCGATTGTCAGGTGTTTTTTTAACATTAGTCCTAATTAGAGACAGGTCTTTCTTAACTCCTTAAGTCTAAAGTGAAAATGATTTGAGTGGTTTTCATAAAAGTCAAGATATATGCTCAGATTTGTAGCAAAAAAAGGATTACCTTTCGATAATCCTTTTTCTATTAGCTTAATGCCATAATAGCATCGATAAATAGTTTCTTGGTAAAGTAACCATTACTGATGAGGTAGGCTGTGTGGCGAGCATTAGCCACCATCTGTGCATACTGCTCCTCGGTACATTCTTGAACGCAACGGTCTGCTTCTTCCAGACTTGAAACGACAAAACCAAGCCCATGTTTCTTAATATAGTCCGCATTTGAGAGATAGCTAGGCACTACGACCGGTAAACCAGCTGCTAAGTAAGTCGAGAGTTTATAAGAGATATTCATCTTATAGTAGTCAGGCTCGTCCTCTGGATTTTCGGAATTACCCCAGACCAGACCAAAGCCTCCTTTAGATAGCTCTAGCAAAAGCTCATGTTTATTTCGCCAACCTTCGAGGTGGACTTTGGAATAATCCTTACCCTCTTGTTTCTCAGCGTAGACGTGGAGAGGTGTCGTTTGTTTCCAATCTAGGACGTGTGGGAAACGGGTTGGGTTCCCAGCAAAAATCATTTTCTTCTGGAAACTAGGTTGGTGTAGGTCAAGACTGTGAGGTAAGTCCCAAAGTTTTTGGATGATAACCTTCTCAACTGTTAACCCTTCCTCAATCAATCGATCACGCATCTTTTCAGAAGGCACCACGACGACATCACAGAGATTATACATGTCAATATAAGCAGACATGAGATAGTAGTTACTATCAAACATAAGAGGTGGGATGTCATGGATAAACATAACGGTCTTAGCATTAACAGCCTTGAATTTACGGAGTAGTCGGCTATCCCACTCACTACCATTCCATGATGGGGACTGGAAGAAAACGATATCTCCAACGCTCAGTCCTGCTACAATCCCATCAAAGCGAGAATTAAGCTCTCCATCAGGCTCTTGGCTACTATCATAGAAATAAATTCCTAGTTCATTAGCACCGAGCTCTTTGGCAATCTTCATGGTATCATTTTGGGCAATCAAGGCCACACTACGTGAGGACTGGCCAAATAAATTTGTAAAATGTACGCGCATGACATACTTCTTTCTATTATATAGTAGGAAGTCCTCTACTTATAAGAAACAATCATAAAAATAAGTAAGAGGATAAAGAGGGCTATGCTGATAGCCAAGGTCAACATTTTTCGAATCGGTTGGCTAGCCCAATAACTTGGTTTACCGATATTACTCGTGGCATCCGTTGAAAAAATCTGTGTTTGACGCGGTTGGATGGTCACTAGGACGATAAGGGCAACCGAAAGAATCACTGCTAGAACCATAAATACTAACATCATAAGACTACCTCAATAAACCAATAAGGGTGAAGATCAAACCGATGATAATAACAAGTCCGAGCATGATTGAAAAGCTCTTGTTAATCTTCTCTCCTCTGGTTTCTTTTTCTTTTGTGATAGGCTTTTGCTTGAGTTCTTCCATACGGCCTTCAACGTCACCGTAGAATAAATCTTTTTTAGACATGATTTCCTCCTAAAAGTGATTGTAAGCGGTCGGCCAACTCAGAAGCAGTCAGAGTATTGGCTTGAGCTTCTTGAGCTTGCATAGCCTCTTGCATGGCTTGATTGTCGCTTAGGACCTGCTTAATCTTGGCAACCATAGCTGGATAGTTCTGACTGGCATAGATATGCTCTGGTGCTGTATAGACAGGTCCATGAGCTGTTTCTGAAAAGGCCAGAATCAATAATTGGTGTTCAAAGGCAGTTCGCGTCGCCTTGTACAATTCATTATGGTGATTGATATCCAAGTAGAGGTCAGACTCTTGATAGAGCTTGTCCAACTGCTTGTGACTAGCGTTTGGATGGAGCACAACGTTTGAATAACGCATCATCGAGAGCAATCTTGGGGACATCTCAGTGACTGCCGCAATCTGGAAGGTCACATCAGGGAGTGACTCAACCAAGGCTTCTAAACGCTCAATTTGGTCTGAATTGGTTGCAATAAAGGCATTACGAGGTTTGCCATGATTTTCCTTGAAGTCATAGGCATAGCCAAGTGACAAGACCTTATGTTTTTTATCTTCAGGCACCAGCGTCAAGGCTTTTTCATAAGTGGCCTTATCAGGAATGATGATGGCATTGGCTCTGGCTGAATTATCCTCTAAGATACCATTCATATTGCCTGGTAGGATATCACCCAGTGGCTCTTGCCAGACAAGGACATCAGTGGCACCCTTATTTTGCATAGTCCATGAGACGACGAAAGGTGTTGCCAAGCTATTAAAGATAATGTGATCGATATCACCAAAGACCTGAGCTAGGAAGGCTTTAACAAATTCGGTACGGTTGGCGAAACGACGAAGGGCTTGTCCTGGTAGGGTCAAGAGAATATCACTGGTGAGATGATTTTCCAAGATACGTTCGTCGCCTTCTTTGGTTTGGTAGCTGGTAAAGACTGCCTGACCATTCTCATCATGAGTGGTTTTGGCAAAGCAGAATCCGTATTTGTTATAGTGGTCCACTTGGCGAATCTTTCCTGACTTGTCTAACCATTCGACACTTTTAACGATACGAGCCTTGCTACCTTCTGGGTAGGTGATGCGGGCACGTTCTTCGGTAAGATTAGACACACGCGCCATCTGATTGTTCCCTGAAATTTCCCAAAAGGCTGGCACAGGAACTTGGTTGAAAAAGCGTGGTTTGCCAGTTTCCTCTTCTGCTTCCACATAATAGGTGAAAGGAGAGAGAGCGTCTTGAGGGAGAAAACCATCTGGATTGATGACAACTGTTGTGGCATCATAGCCTGCTACCTGAAGTGAGTAAGCTAGATCCTTACTGGCTTGATTGTAGTAATCACATAAGAATATCATGAGCGTACCTCCTCAAGTAACTGTTTCCAAGCTGACTTGACTTGACTGGTCAAGAAGCCTTTGGCAAGGTCATAAGATTTTTGACGCATGGCTTCGATATTGCCTTTTTCATAGAGATGGACAATGGCATCCTTATAGGACTTGGTGATGACATCCACAACATGATTTTCAGCGACAGGGAGGAGATAACCGTTGCCCCCGTCTTCGATAAAGGTTTGATTCCCATAAGGCACATCAAATCCAATCATCGGAAGACCTGAACCAACCGCCTCCATGAGGGTAAGGCCAAAACCTTCACTGGTTGAAGCTGTTAGGTAGACCTCGTACTGGCTATAAATGTCAGTCAAGTCAGCGTGCCCCATGAGTCGGATATAGTCGCCAGCTTGTGCTTCGACAATAATCTCACGCAACTTGGCATCCATACTACCACTACCGTAGATATCAAAAGTGATATCTGGCAGAGTCTTATGAACCTCGATAACCGCACGAACCAACCAGTCAATGTGTTTTTCCTGAGCCAATCGTGAGGCTGTAATCATTGAGAATGACTTACGTGGCTTGTCCTGTCCGACCAATTCAGGCAGACTTCCAACTGGAATAGTGTAGATTTTTGGATCGTGGTTGGTGTAGCGACGGAACTGCTCCTGCAGAATTTCCTTCTGACGATCAGTTGCCACGATAAAGAAATCAACCTTGTCCGCATTGGTAAACTGGTACTCGTAATAGTTATTCCAGAGAATATAGTTGCCATCAGTTTGATTGACACTAAAATGCTCAGCGTGAACCACTACACCTAGGCGAGCAGCTTGCGCTTCTTCAAAGACCAACTGGCCAATACCTGTTTCACGGTCCAAGATGACCACATCATCCTTGGTTAGGGCTAGACGTTTGAAGAAATAGCGAAGGAATTCTTGCTTACCATAAAGAACCTGATCAGGAAAACGATAGATATCCTGATTATTGTCTCCGACAATCATGTCATAGGCTGTAGACCCATCTTCGTTATAAAAACGACGTTGGTAAACCTTGGCTTGATTATCCTTAGGCGCAGAATACTCACTACAGTAACGGGTGTAAGAGTAAAAATCCTTGCGCAAAAGCTTGTCATTGACAAAGTAGCTGACTGTTTCCACTGCATCTTCGTCCATCGCACGAAGGTTACATGCCACTACCATATCATCCTGTGGATAATGGTAACGAATGAGGCGACCAGCAACTTCCTTGCGCTCAGGATTGGCAGGTAAGACGGTCTCTATTTCTGCTAGGCTAATGGTCGATGGCGCAATTTTGATATCTGTAAAATAGTTATGGAGCCAGATGATTTCATCGTCTGAAAAACCAATCTTGCTAGTCATATGCTCGATATTATCCCCAAGGATGAGGTCCATAAAAACAAATTTTGCTTCTTGCCCCATTTCCCTGAAAATCTTAGCACGATAGGCCTGAGCATATTCGACACCACTGCTGGCCCAACCTATGCCTAAATTAATGTTATATACTGTCATAATTTCCTTATTTTATGGGAAATGGCTGATGATATCTCCTTTTTTAGTGACTTGCACCTGACTAAGGAGAAGATTACGAACCATATCCTTTCTGATTTGACGTTTCATGGCTTCAAAGCCCTTGTAAGCCTCTTGGTAATATTCAACAATCGGGTTCTTTTGACTGAGTTGTTGGCTACCAATAGCCATTTGGAGTTGTTGTAGATAGTCTACCTGCTCCACCCAGTTGTCATCCACAGCCTTAAGCATGGATAGGCGTTGGAAATACTCGTTAAGTTCCTTGGTTTTCAACTCCTGCTTCTTAGCATCAAGTTCACGATAGGCAAACTGGTAGATGAGTTCCAAGACTTCCTCACGATTGTTGAGGTCCAAATCCTTAGGAATTTCATTGATGCGGAAGCTGATATTACGCAAGATAAAGTGGTAAAGATTTTCCGCTTTTGAGAAATCTTCCTCAGCCATAGCCTGGTCGATAAAGTCATCAAGAACCTCGTCGATAACAGTGTCCAAGCCTTGATTGTGATAGATGAGGCGGTCACGTTGCGCGTAGATCATCTCACGTTGGATGTTCATACTTTCTGCAAATTCAAGAGTCTGACGACGTGAGGTACGACCAGAACTTTCACTGGCTTCTTGGGCTTTTTCAACCAATTTACGATACTTACGGCCTGTCAATTCTTTAGGCTCGATGTGATCACTAATGGCGTATTCTTTGTAAGTACGGTGAACCCAAGATGGACCGTATTTTTTAATCACGTCATCTTCAAGTGAGACAAAGAATTTAGACATACCAGGGTCACCCTGACGTCCAGAACGGCCACGAATTTGTAGGTCAATACGCTGACTTTCCATACGTTCGGTACCGATAACGACCAAACCACCGAGTTCAGCCACACCCTTACCGAGCTTGATATCTGTTCCACGTCCAGCCATTGAGGTCGCAACCGTCACGGCGCCCATTTGTCCTGACTCAGCAATCATCTCAGCCTCACGTGGTGCATTGTTGGCATTTAGGAGGTTATGAGCAATTCCTTCACGCAAAAGCAAAGAAGAATAAAGCTCTGACATTTCCACCGAACCAACGAAAATCAAGATTGGATTGCCTTTTTCATGATAATGCTTAACATACTCCAAAGAAGCAAAGACCTTCTCTGGTAGGGTCGCATAAATCTTATCTGGGTAGTCGATACGTTGTTTCTTACGGTTGGTTGGGATTTGAATAACCTTCATACCATAAGTGTCGAGAAATTCTTTCTCCGCAACCTTACCCGTACCAGTCATCCCTGAAATTTTCTTGAATTTTTTAAAGAGACTTTGGTAGGTGATTGAAGCCATGGCTCTGGTTTCTTGTGACAAGGCCACTAATTCCTTGGCTTCGATGGCTTGGTGGAGTCCACCTTGGAGCTTGGTCAATTCCAAGAGACGACCTGTCGATTTATCAAGAAGTACCACTTCAGGCCCCTTCTTGCCATCACGAATGATGTAGTCCTTATCCTTTTTATAGAGCAAGTGGGCACGAAGTGAAAAGAGCAGGTGACGGGCAAAGGTACTGTTTTCCTCATCGTAGAGGTTTCCGATACCAAGGTAATTTTCAGCAGCCTTAGCCCCTTTAGTAGTCAACCAGACTTCCCCTTTTTCCTCTTTGAAGATATAGTCCTCACCCTCAACCAAGGTGGTCATAAGCGTATCCATCATCCCATAATAGTTAGACTGAACACGGGGCGCACCAGAGATAATCAAAGGCGTCTGTGCACTGTCAAGGAGGACAGAATCCACCTCATCGACGATAGCATAGTTAAAGGGACGCATGTATTTCCCGTCTTGGTTAGAAGCAAGGTTATCAATCAAATAGTCAAAGCCTAAGCTAGAATTGGTCGTGTAAACGATGTCTGATTGGTAGATGGCACGCTTTTCTGCCGGTTCCATCTCATTGCTGCCTTCCACACAGGGAACACCAATCGTCAAACCTAGGAACTCGTAGACCTGCCCCATTTCTTCGGCGTCACGGATTGCCAAGTATTCATTGGTCGTAACCAGAATGGCCCCTTCACCTGACAAGGCATTAAGGTAAACTGGCATGGTAGCCGTCAAGGTCTTACCCTCACCGGTATTCATCTCAGCGATATGGCCTTGGTGCATGACAATGCCTCCCATGACCTGAACATCATAAGGGAACATACCTAGCACGCGCTTATCCGCTTCACGAACCACCGCAAAGGCTTCAGGCAGTAGGTCGTCCAAGCTCTCTCCTTGAGCCAAACGCTCCTTAAATTCCTGCGTTTTATTTTTCAACTCAAGGTTGCTCAAACCAGCCATTTCATCGGCTAGGCTGTTAATTTCCTTGAGTATCTCCTTAACAGGGAGAATAGGATTCAGTTGTTTAAACATGTTCTTCTCCTGTTTCTTCCAGTTTTAAGTTGTAGAAATCCAGCTCTTTGACCCCAGCACTCAAGAGGGAAATACGGTAGGTATAGGCCTCATGAGGGTAAACAAAGTTCATGTGGGTACTTTTTTCAATGAGCTGTTTGATTTCATTGTCATAACGGTCCAAAAAGCTGACTTTCAAAAAGACTGAGCCTGTTGGGACAGCTTCGAGATTGGCCGTCAAATCATAACTGTGCCCCTTTTTCAAAAGTGGGAGGGCAGGCTGGGTACGACCAGCTTGATAGTTTTGGATGGCCACCCAAGACTGGATTTCCGTTCCTGATGGCACCAAAGGATTGTAAAATTGCACAGAACCATCTTGGCGTTTAACAATTTTTGAGCCATACATGTAGGCTTTGTGGTTTAAGCCCCACAAGATTTCTGATTTCTTGTTTCTGAACATTCTTACTCCTTCCTTCCAAAATCATTTTCTAAAATCATACGGTAAAAATTAACAAACCAAGTTGTCGCCGTATAAGAATCATCGTTGTGTCGACCTGACGTTCCCTTGCTGAGAATCTTAGCCCCTGAGTAATAGAGAGACTTAGTAATGTCCTCGTAGGCCGTCGGATCCATATCCTCGTCTTTCATGTAGGAAAGACCAAAAGTTGTATTTGAGAAGTCCGCTTTTTCAAATTTATCCCAGAACTTCTGATTAAGGGCCTCGACACCTTCATTATCCAAGCGTCCTGTCTGCAAATGCAAGACATCAATTCCTGTTGGGAAAACCTCTGGCGCCAAGAGTCTGGCACGATTACCAATAGTACCAACATTGGCTAGAGGCTTAGACATGATGATAGCATGAGGCTCAAAGTCCGCACCATAGTACATTGATGGGAAGGTTCCCATGGACATTCCTGAGAGAATGAGCTGACTATTGTCAAATCCTAGATAGTCCAAGTAATGTTGGATGGTGTCTTTGATGCTATTTTCAAGCTCTTCAGTTCCCATGTAGAAGGCTCCCCCTTGGAGACGAGGGTCTGAGAAGAGCAAGAATGGTGTTCCCATCCCCTTCATCATTCCGAAACCTTCAAAACCTTCGGCAGGACGGAAACCTGAGAAGTAAACTGACAAAGGTGGCTTGAAGTCCCCAGGATAAAAGAAATAGTTGATTTCCTGACGCTTGCTATCGTGGAGAATTCCACCACCAAGTACAAATTTCCCGAATTGGAAACGGGTCAAACGTTGGTGGAGCCCACCGATTGTAATCTGACCTTGGCCTTTCATCTCAAGACTAGCAGACAGGAGGAAGGTCGTGTCCTCATCAAGGACAATGGCCCCCTTGCGCATTTCTTCTTCTGAAACGATATAGGTCTTGAAAATACCTGCGACCGAACCTTCTGGCAAAAGATTGAGAATCAAGCGACACTCACAAGTCTCCTCTTTTTCGAATTCCAACCAAAGCTCGATAGGGTTTTCCTTGCTGGCTCTGACATTATAGGTCCAGTCCAAGACAGGACTGAAATCTTGACCATAATCCCCTTTTAAAATGACATTTTCATAACCATGGTAGGTCACTTGGCCAGTAAAATTGGGGTTAACCTGGGTCGTGAAAGGAAACATCTTATCCCCGTACTGCCCTGAAAAGAGCGCTTTTGAAAGGGTAAAGAGCAACTGCCCTTGATTTGAAAAATCAGTTGGCACGGCACACATTTCCTTGATGAACTGAGCTAGAATCTCATCGGTCACTTCAATCGTTTGATCAAAGAAAATAGTATGAGGAATCAAATGTTCTTTAATAGCCATCAATTCTTCAAGACCTGCAAGACTGTCCACAATGACAGCTGTGAAAGTCTTGATTTCGTCTTCTTCGATGGTTTCTTGCAAGGTCTCAAGCTGACCAAGATTGCAATAATACCATTTCATATTTTCAGGAATTTCCTGAATTTCTGACCAGTTGGATGGTCCAACTTGTAGTATTTTCAGGCGATTATCCTTGGTCATTCTGCTCCTCCTTCAACCAATTTTCCCATTTTTGCACCAAACGGTCTCCTGTGTTTTCCTTAATTTTCTCAATCGAGTAGATAAGGGAACGGTTCCAGTTGTTCAACTGTCCCAAATAGTAGTAAGCCCCTTTTTCAAAATCGGACAAGTGCTTCAAGATATAACCATTTTCTTGGTGGGTCACATACTCAGACGCCACACGGTTAATCTGCGGAATACCAGCACTAATCCCTGCAATTTGTGTATAACGATTAGGTTCCTTGCTCAAGTCAACAATGAGTCGTGTAAACTGAAGAGACTTGATAAGGGCAGTCTCGTCACGCAGGTCTTGGAAAGAAAATCGGCTTACGATTTCATTATTTTCTTCCAATTTATTTTCTGCACCACTACTTTCGACAACCTCTTCAAAGGCTTCTGGACTCAATCGTTCTTCAATCATTTTTTCCACTTGATTTTGCAGGCTAGCAAGTTGCTCTGGATTAGCATTAAAAGCCCCAAACTCAACCTGTGTCTTAGGATACTTAGCCACAAAAGCCAAAACCTGATAAATCGCCTCTAAATCCAATTGGTCAAAATCAACCTGATAAAAGATCTTAGATTCTTTGACACGTTGACTGGTTCCCAAAGCCAAACGAGTATCGAAGGAAGCCATGTGTTTGAGCTTCTTAGCCTCTTCCGGATAGGCAACTTGAAGTTGCTCCAAGTAATCGTAACGGTCAGCAATCAACAAGTCCACTTGTGGCAGAAAGGCTGCATAGGTGTCAATACTATCGTCCTGATTACGTTCTGCGAACCAAGTCAAAATCTTAGTGTTGGCTGCTGGCAAGTGGTCGAAGAGGTGTTTGTTATGGCGCAAATCTGAGGCGATAACAAAACGGTCCTCTGCTTCTACCTTTTCCTCCAAGAATTTAGTCAAAAATTCCCAGATAACTTCTGAAAGGTCACCGTAGTAACTCTTATTAAAACGACCTTCCGTACGAGGATTGGCTACAATCCCACGACCATCAAAGAAATGACAAAGCTGCCAAACTCCCTTGGCATTAAGGTAGTTTCGATAGCTTGGTTGTCCATCTTCATAATAAAGACTACTTGAAATAAAGCCGCGGTCATCATAGATGTCTTCACGAATGATTTGCTCATCTTTATAGTAGCGAATCATGCCAATAAAGCCTTCTGAACCGAACTCAATCTCGGCATAACGCTTGTGTTGGCATTGCACCACGATAGCAAATGGTGTGTGAACAAAGGTAGACCCTTCTGGCCATTCCAGGTCTGTCACTTGAAGGTTTTTCATATTTTCATTAGTGATACCCTGAATCAAGTCAAAAATAGCCGTATAGCCAACTTCCAAGACATCATGACGATGTAGGAAATAACGCAAATGCGGTTGATAGGCCAAAAGCAAAAGCTGAGGCGCTAAATCCTCATCCTGAAAAATACGAACTTGGTGCAAGCTGTCATCAAATTCAATTTTTTGGCGGATACGGTACCAAGGATCAATGGCCGTCTTCCAAAATTCGTCCGTCTGTCCATACCAAGCTGGAATAAAATAATACATGAGTTCTCCTTCATTGTCTTTTCATCACAATACTTGAGATTGAGGGGCAGACCGATCACGCATCACCAGCCTGCCTCTCAACCCCACGAGGGGTGAGATATTATACATTTTCAAAAAGTGGGGTATAGGAAGTGTTAAGCTTCAAGGCTTTCATTTCCTCATTAACGTTGTAAATCATACCGCTAAAAATCAAGAATGTCCCAGGAATCATACTGAGCTGAAGGTAATCTGGATTAACCAAGATAATCAGCATTGGAGCACCCGCCATAAAGAGCATGTAAAGGGCACCAATGAAACCAAGTCTAAGGACCAAATGGTTGATATAGGCACTGGTTTCTTGGCCTGGATAAACGCCGTAGATGTACTCACCTGACTTACGCATACGCTCAGAGATTTGCTCACCAGAGACATTAACAAAGGCAAAGGCTAACCCTAGAACGAAGAGCATGACCAGGTAAACAACCAACCAAAGAGGTTGACCAACCGTCAAGGCCTTGATGGCACCACTGGTCCACTTGTTTTCAGGATGGATAAATTGAATCAGCATAAAGACGTACTGCGGAATGCTGACTAGGGACATGGCATACATGAAAGGCATCCCTCCAGCTGGATTCAACATAATATCCAAGTAAGAATACTGTTTGAAGCGGTTATGAATATTGATTTTATTGATTGAGATGCGGTATCTAGCCCTCTGCACAACCCCTGAAACATAGAGGAAAATTAAACTAAACAGAATCAGAGGAAGCAAGACATTCCAACCAATACCTAATTTTTCAATACTATCCATGATTTGATAAGGCAGATTGGCCATCATACTTGCCATCAAGATGACAATGGAGCCCCCAATCCCAAAGAGGGAGTTGAGGTCTGATAGCCAAACCAAGAAAAAGGTCCCCGCAATCAATAAAATGGTATTCATGAAAATAGCGAGACTAGCATTAACCCCTGAAACAATAGGTAAATTCAAGGATACTGCCAAAGATTGAACAATGGCAATCCCTAGGGCCAGATACATGCGTCTACGGTCCTGAATCTCAATGGGAAGATTTTTCAAGCCCATTTTCTTAGAGAAAGAAAACATCTGCCAGAGAATCATGGCCGACATCCAGGGTGACAAGCCCACTGAAAAAAGAGACATGGACCTGAGGTTTCCACCCATCATGGCACTAGAGAAAGCCAAGGAACCGATGGCTCCCCCAAAGATATTTGCATTTTTCAAATCTACAAACGGTAGAACCAATTGATTTCCCAAACAATAAATAAAGAGGAAAAAGAGGGTCCATAAGACACGTTTGGTGATTATCGATTGACTAATTTTTTTCACTATTACTCCTATTTCCTGCCCCTAGACAGGCTGATGTTATTTCGATTGAAACGAGACAGAGACGCAATTTCAGCCTACTTATCCAGCCAAAGGATTACAGGCTCTTTTTACGCATTTGGCGAATGGTCTCAGCCATCTCTTTCCAACGATCTCTTGAGTAGGTTTGTTGGTTATGCTTGGTTGACTTGAGGTCCTCAAACCCTAAAATCGGTTTATTTTCAAACCTAAAAGCATCAAGAATCTCCACTACCTTTCTTCCTGGATTGATATCCAAAAGCAAGTCGCTTGTTCGTACCAATTCCAAATCTAGCCCATTTAAACCTGCAATGGCTGAGTAAACCGTCACATTTGGATAGGTAATCAATTGGGCCAGTTTATCTGTCACATGCTGACGAGAGGCAATTTTAAACTGTACCTTAGGAAGAGCCGAGATAAGATCCGTCAAATGCGGTATTTCCGAAATGTTGGTGTAGACCAAACAAGTGAATGGACGGCCCTTAGGATAAATCATGTCCTCTGAAAGTGGTGATAAGGCAGCATTTTCAGCGACCCCTGACCAATCCATTTGAGCATAGAACCACCAGACCTCACGATAGGCTTGGCAGGCTAAAGGCAACCAAGGCTTACGGTGTGAGGCATAATGCAGAACCTTAGGATAGTCTTGACCATTTGGCAAATGGAAACCGGCTAGACTAGACTTGGTGACCGCATAATTGTTATCAAAAGACAAAGGCAACCAGTTGTTACGGAAGACCATATTTAGAATGGACTGCTCCGCAAATGGAACCTTATCATGCCATTCGCTGGTCATGTCAATCAAGTGGCGTCTCATATTGTACTGTTTCCAATAAGCTGTATCAATCACCATGAAACCTGCATCAAACATTGCCTGACGGTCTTGAACCTGAATGGCATAATCACGCACAGCAGCCAAAGGGCGACCTTTTAAATCAAGGGTAAAGAGATCTTCTAGAGAACCTGTAACCACCATGTCACTATCCAAATAGAGAGCTCGTTCCTCAGACACAAAGTCCGCCACAAAATAGCGAAGATAGCTAGCATAGTTGCTATTAGTCTTGTATTGCTTGATCTGACTACTATCCACACGACAGTTAATCACTTCACTACCAAAAGCAGCCAGATGACGGTTAAGTCCTCTAAACCACTCTTGAGAAAAATCATCGTTAATCAAGTAAAAACGAATATTGCGATGATGGAAAACGATAGATTTGATGGTCGTAAGCACTTGGTCAACATAAGCATAGTTAGCTGCTAGAACAATGGCACGTTTCTTAGTCTCATAACGTTGAGGGGCCAAACTCAAGACCTGGAATTTTTCCTGAATGGAGCGGTAGGCATCAGAATCTGTGAGAC
>ERZ773196.303-NODE-303-length-31632-cov-3.820027_pt1 | contig 31632 bp, 26 predicted proteins | sample MGYA00581009_ERZ773196 | MGnify/ENA primary metagenome ERZ773196 (study PRJEB29015, sample SAMEA2738162) | human oral metagenome | biome: human oral; feature: human-associated habitat; material: saliva | place: China | collected 2243 ... | reverse complement strand
ATAGATTCTACCTGCACCAGTATGCAAGCCCTAAACAAGAGGCAAGCAGAAAATTCCTGGAACAGTATCTGTGCCTGGGGTCCTACCGCCATGCTTCCCATTTTTCAATTGTTAAGCGGCCCCTATGAACTACAAATTCATTCTTTATTTGAAAATGAAGCACTAAAATATGACAGTTTTACTAAAATTGACTTCAGCTTTCCGAGCTCTACCGCTTCTATTAAGGTAGGAAGAGGCGTGAAGTCGGAAGGGGAACTGATTATTTCCGGAACAAAGGGCTATGTCTATGTCCCCGCGCCTTGGTGGAAAACGGATTATTTCGAGCTTCGTTTTGAAGATCCCAATAACAACAGGCGACACTTCTATCCTTTAGAGGGGGAAGGAATTCGTCACCAATTACTTGCCTTTTCCAAGGCGATTTTGGAAGGCTGGAAGGCCTCCGATTCGAAAAGAGAGATTTCCCTAAAAATCAGCTCTGTCATGGAGGATTTCTATTCCGAAAAGAATATGAAAAAACTCAGTCTTACTTGATTCCTTTCTTCTCTACTGCATTAATTGTTGAAATGTGCTATTATAATCGAGTAGTTTTTTCTCTTTTATAAGTGTTCAGAGAAGAAAGGAGGTTATTATGCTCATTTGCCCTATATGTGATTCCGCACTCCGGGGTCGATTTTGTCCCGTTTGTAAAAAGCTGGTGAAGGAACCTTGGGTTTTAGATGATCGTATTTACATTAATCGTTCCCACTCCTTACCTGATGATTTCTGTGAATTTCATGGAAATGACAGAAAAGTGACGTACTTGAACAGAACTGCCGATAAAAAGTCTCCTCTGATTTCGGGAAAGACGAATGTTCTGTCGCAAAATCTCGCTACTAAGGCTAAAATCCCTGTCGGAACGCCAAATTCTTCTATAAATAATGCGTATTCTCCCCAAACAAACGCATTCCATAGCGCCTTTAGCAGCCCGGGGCGAAACAGCATTTCACGAAAAAAATAACGGTTCTCTCTTTCTCCTTCTAAAGGTTGAACGATTGCCATTCCACTTAGCTAAAAACAAACAGAAAGGATTACAAAGATGCCTATCATTATATTTTTTATCGTACTTTTTTTAATTTTTCTTTCCACTATTCGAATCGTACCGGAAGCTTGCGCCATGGTCGTTGAGCGTCTCGGAAGCTTCCACTCCGTATGGAGACCGGGCGTACATATTCTCATCCCCTTTATGGACAGAATAGCAAAGCGCATCAACTTAAAAGAGCAGGTAGCCGATTTCCCTCCACAGCCTGTTATCACCAAGGATAATGTAACCATGCGGATTGACTCCGTCGTTTTCTTCGTAATCACCGATCCGAAGCTTTACGCCTACGGTGTGGAAAATCCCATTGCCGCTATCGAAAACCTGACCGCCACTACACTTCGTAATATTATCGGTTCTATGGATTTAGATACCACGCTGACTTCCCGTGATGAAATCAACACCCAGATGCGTTCCTTACTGGATGTCGCGACTGACCCTTGGGGAATCAAAGTAAACCGTGTAGAATTAAAAAATATTCTTCCTCCCGATGCGATTCGAGAAGCCATGGAGAAACAGATGAAAGCGGAGCGTGAAAAGAGAGAGTCCATTACGCTGGCAGAAGCAAAGAAACAATCTGCCGTCCTTACTGCTGAGGGAAACAAACAAGCCGCTATTTTAAACGCGGAAGCCGATAAACAAAAAACCATTCTTGCCGCAGAAGCGCAGAAGGAAAAAGAAATCCGCGAGGCGGAAGGTCGAGCACAAGCTATTTTAGATGTGCAGAGAGCGGAAGCGGAGGGCATCCGTCTGCTCCGTGAAGCCCATGCCGATGAAGCCGTTCTCCGTATCCGGGCTTTAGAAGCCTTTACCAAAGTCTCCAACGGTCGTTCCACAAAGATTATCATCCCCTCCGACTTGCAGAACATGAGCGGTTTAGTGAGTGCCTTGAGAGAAAGCAGCAGTCCTTTTAACGAGAAAGAAGAGCTTCACCCTTCAACGGATACTTCGGAAAATGAGAATGTCGCAGCTCCATTTCGAAATGAACTGCAAGGTGAGGATGAATAAGTCGCATGATAAAAATCATATTTTTTGATATTGACGGTACGCTTCGCCCTTTTGAAACGGGAATTATTCCGGAAAGCACAAAACTGGCCATAAAGAAAGCGAGGGATGCCGGAATTTACTGTGCCATTGCCACCGGTAGACATTGGGTGGAGATTTATAATGAAGGACTGGTGGACGGAATGTACTTCGATGCCTTTGTTACCTTGGACGGGGGCTATAGCTACATTCTTAATGAGGCTAAAGCGAAAGCGCATTTCTCCATAAATCCGGGGAAAAAGCCCCCGGAATATCAATTTCTTATGGACATTCCGGAGGAAGAGCTTCCCTACTTCGATCCCAAGTTCGGAGAAGTTCTTCTACAGGAGGATATCCCTCCCATAATGGTGGAGAAATTACTTCTTCTTCTGGAGAAAGAGCCGTTTCCCGTACTTTTCTTGGAGGAAAGACGCCTCTATGCAAATTTTGTAAATGAGGATTTACTCCGTACCCTAGCCTATGTGCATACGGGAGTGCCGCCCCTGCTGCCTTTAGAAGAAGCCAAAAAAAATCGACAGCTTATGCTTATTCCCATATTAAAGAAAACACAGGTTCCTCTTATCGAGGAAAGTCTCCCGGAATGCCACTTAATCCGCTGGTCGGACGGGATGTCTTTTGATATCGCTAAAAAAGGAGTCTCCAAAATTCACGGAATTCAGAAAATCATCGAACGCTTGGGCATTTCCATAACGGAAGTTGCCGCTATCGGGGACGGTTGGAACGACGTGGAAATGCTGGATTCCGTTGGTTTAGGAATTGCCATGGGTAATGCCAAGCCGGAAGCGAAAGCGGTAGCCAATCATATCACGGAGCATATCCTGGAGGAAGGTCTTCCGAAGGCTGTAGAGTATATTTTAGATTTAAACAGGAAGTAGTGAAAAATAAGCATCACTCACTTTCTTCAATCGGAGTGTTCATACTATGCAAAAAGAAATCGCAGTGGTTAGAGAAAGAATTCGCCTCGCATGCAGTCGTGCCAAGCGTAAAGAAAAAGATGTGCTCCTGCTCGGTGTGTCTAAGACGAAGCCTTATTCCGCCTTGCAGGAAGCCTATCGTTACGGTATTCATGATTTCGGGGAAAATAAGGTTCAGGAAATTCGGGATAAATATGAACTCATGCAGGGGGATGCCTTAATGAAGGACTGTCCTCCCCGTTTTCATATGATTGGTCATTTACAAAAAAACAAGGTAAAATACCTGCCCGGAAAAGTAGTCCTCATTCACTCTGTAGACTCTGTCTCTCTTGCAGAAACATTGGACAGTGAATTTGCCAAAAAAGATTCTATGGCAAAAATTCTCATCGAAGTAAATGTCGCAAAGGAAGAGAGTAAGTCCGGATTTTTTATAGAAGAGTTGGAAGAAAGAATAGCGGAAATGACTGCTTTTTCCCATATTGAAATCCATGGTCTTATGACCGTAGCACCATTTACCGAAGATCCGGAGAACAATCGGCCTGTCTTTCGCACGCTTAGGGAAGCGCTCTTTTCTCTGCAAAAAAAATTCCCCGCTCTTCCTTTAACGGAGCTTTCCATAGGAATGAGCGGAGATTATGAAGTGGCTATTGAAGAAGGATCCAGTATTGTGCGAATCGGCTCTTCTATCTTTGGAGAGCGGAATTATCATAAAGCTTAGAATCGGAATATCTCCTGTGTAAACGACTCGGGATAAGCAAAGCTGACAATCTAAAAACGATAATCCTGATACGCGTAAGTCCCCTTTATGAAAAGCTCAGTTTTGTTCTCAAATAGCGGAAAAGCTTTCTTTGATTCACTATCATTTTATAGCGAAGATGAGCAAAAGCAATGGAAATATTTTGTAATGACTCCTGTAATGCCACGGTCTTATCCGATAAAGTCAGAAGGTAAGCCAATCTACTGTTTGGCACTCTGGTAGATAAGGGAAACATGTGCGTAAGTATCGCCCTTTTCTCCACATGGTTCAAATAAAAATTCTGTTTTTCCGAATTCAGAATCGCATCCTCCCCATGGTAAAAGCAATACCATCTTCCGTCATGACTTGTTCCGTCATCTTTATGATAGTCAATCATACAAAAGTCATGAAGCAGTCCTATCTTTCCGGCACTATCCGCATCCATCTTCCATTTCTTTGCTAAGCGGTAAGCCATCATCGCAACTCTCACACTATGCGCATACGTATTGGTACTGCCGTGTCTGGGCACATTCTTCAACTTCCTGTATTCTTCATTTTCCACAATGTATCTGAATTTTTTTAAAAACTCCAGCTGCTCCCTTTTCACATGCATCGATATTTCTCCTCTTCTTCCTCATTATTATATCGAGAGAACTGTAAAAAACATAAGTTAACTGCTAAAAACCTCTTTATCATAAAGGCTATAAGAGGTAAAAATCAAGAATTTTTACACAATTTTAAAAAAGAACTATGATTTTCTCTCTCCTTTACAGAGGAATAAAAACGCTGTATCATTTTTTTGTCATTTTATGAAAGCAAGATCTTTCCCTTCCCCTATTAAAGCTTTTAATAGGAAAAAAGAAAGAGAATCAGGCTTAGCTGCAGTCTCTAAACAAGCCGGAAATGGAAGATAATACTATGAACGATATCAATAAGGAAAGGAATAAGGAAAGGAATAGGGAAAGTGCAGATCATCAGGAAAAGCATTTTTTCAGCAAATGGATTCTCCCTCTGCTGATTTTTTTATTGCTCATCTTTTCTTTTTTCCTCTATTTTTCTCTGCAATACTTACTTAATAACTGGGAAGAACTTACGGTTGAGGAGATTCTCTATCATATAAAATCCCCTATGGGAGGAGCAAGCGAAGGTCTGGTTCAGCTTTTTATTCTCTCCGTTCTGCTTCCCACTGTAGGGCTTTCCGCCTTACTGATCTTCTTTTATTTCCTTCCGGAAAAGAAAATCCCGCTCATTTCGCGCACGATTTTTTTCGCGAAAAAAAAGATGTATCTTGGGTTTTGCTTTTTTATTGCCCTTCTCTTCTTCTCCCTTAGCATAATCGATGCCTGGGACAGCATTTCTTTAGGAAGCTATCTCTCATCTCAACTCCGTTCCTCCAAGTTTATTGAAGAAAATTACGTGGATCCGAAAGGAATCGAGCTGCATTTTCCGGAAAAGAAACGGAATTTAATATACATTTATATGGAATCCACGGAATTGACCTTTATGGATGAAGCACATGGCGGAGCCTTTCCTGATAATCTGCTTCCGGAAATGACCGCACTTTCGAAAGAGGGAGAAGATTTTTCCGGTGCAGGGGAAAGTAGAAACGGAGGGATTGCGTTACCGGGTGCGACTTGGACTATGGGCGCTATCTTTGCCCAGAGTACGGGGCTTCCTCTTAAGATTTCCATAGAGCAAAACTCTATGGACAGCCAAAAAGCGTTTTTCCCCTCCGTTACCGCACTACAGGATATTTTAAAAGAGGAAGGCTATACACAAAAGTTTCTCTTAGGCTCTGTAGGCTATTTTGGCGGAAGAGAACTTTATATGAAGGATCACGGGGATGTAAAAGTCGAGGACTTCAGCTACTGGAAAAGGAAAAACAAGTTTCCGAAGGACTACTGGGTAAACTGGGGATTCGAAGACGAAAAGCTCTACAGCTATGCAAGAGAGGAGCTTAGCAATCTTGCAAAAGAAGACAAGCCTTTTAATCTGACCTTGCTTACCGTAGATACCCATTTTCCCGACGGCTATGTTTGCCGACTTTGTCAAAACAATTACCCGGACAATCAGTACGCTAACGTTTACCGCTGCGCATCAAGGCAAGTTACCGATTTTGTGAATTGGATAAAAAAGCAGGATTTTTACGAAAATACTACCATCGTCATTTCCGGAGACCATCCCACAATGGACCGTGACTTCTGTGATCATGTTCCTAAATCCTACCAAAGAAAAGTCTATACTGTTTTTTTGAATGCTGCTGCAAAGCGGAAAGAGCGGAATAAAAGGGAGTATGCCACTTTCGATTACTTTCCCACAACCTTGGCGGCTATGGGAGTGGAAATTCCCGGAAATCGCCTGGGACTGGGGACTAATCTCTTTTCAGGAGAAAGCACTTTGACGGAAAAATTCGGAAAAAAAGAAGAAAAAAAAGAGTTGGAAGAACGCTCCGACTTTATGATTAAACTCGGAAACATCGATAAAGATTCGGCATTTAAACAAAAAGAAGAAAAAGAGCAGAAAAAGAAAACGGAAAAAGAGAATAAAGAGAAAGAAAAAAAAGAGAAAGAAAAGAACTGATCCTACATTCCTCATCCTTCCTTTTCTTCCTCTTTTTGTCTGTTTTTCTTAAATTCCTTTTTTTGCTCGTACATTCTTCGGTCCGCAATTTGAATGATCTTACTTGTACAGGCAAAGCCGCCTTCTGCCCGAAGCCTTTCCGCAACCTCTCCGTAAGTGGCAATACCGTAGGAATAGCTGACAGGAAAGCGAATCTTTTCTTTCTCCTTGATAAGTTCCAGGTTTTCACGAATCTGCTCGGCAACGGTAAAGCTGTAGTTCTCCGGAAAAATGAAGGCTAAAAATTCATCTCCGCCGTTCCTCCCACAGAAACCGCCGGATGCATTTACCGCCTCTCTTATGGCCATGGCAACCATCTTAATCAATTGGTCTCCACAGTCGTGACCGAAATAATCATTGGTAAACTTTAAATCATTGATATCGATGAAAATAACGGCATAGTTCGTAAAGTGCTGATTATCCAAAAGATCCATCTTTCTTTGCAGATATTGTCTGTTTCCGATTCCTGTTAAATTATCGGAATAGGCCAATACTCTAAGGTGCTTCTCCTCCATATTTTTCTGCATAACGGTAATTAATTTAAAGGAATAAGCCGTGATAAAAATAAAAATCATCAGCAAAATCAGAACCTTGGAATAATGAATCTTGATAAACCATTGCATAAATGCCGGCCATTTATCCGTTATCTTCGCGGATAAAATAATACGAAACTGCTCCATCACGCCAAGAATGGCGACAAAGATAAGACCGCATGCAATAACATGATCGGAACTGTTCTTTACCACTCTTCCCGGAAAAAGAAGGCTGACTATCGTGGACAGAAGCATGACAAGCTGAAAGGCCTGTGCCCATCTAAGATTCCAAACATAACTATAGCCGGTAGGAAGAAAATAAAGGAAAAGAGAGAGGACAAAAAGGAAAAACAAAATAAATCCTGCAAACCTGAGATATTTTCTCACATAAGGACGTTCCGTTTCATAGCTTCCATAGAGCGGTGCAGAGGAAAGAAGCAAATACATCCCGATATACTCACAGACTGCACTAAGGTCCTCACAGTTGGAAAGCATATACATCATTCCGGAATTCCCGAGATGCCAAAGCGTGATGGCAAAAATCATCGTCATCATCCAAAATCCTTCTCTTGCATAGGGGTCACCTATAGAGAAAAAAGCAAAAATGACCATAGCGAGGAAACTTGCCACCAAAGTCATTACGAAGATAGCATAGGAGGTCTCTTGTCCTATGATAGAGAAAAATACGGAATTTTCCTCATCCATAAGAACCGGGGACTCAAAATTATTTTCCATAAAGTCCAATTTCGGAAAAATCTCTACACGAATCTCCTCTCCATAAGCATCGAGAGGTACGGGAATACAAACCTTCTGATTCCCTATCATATGCCTTTTTAAATTTTCTCCGTAGGAGATCAGTAGACTATCCTTATAATAGGCCTTAATCACACTGTTGTAAAAGAAGAAATTAATGGCCTGATGATTTTGTTTCCATTCCTTTTTTAAGGGGATGTGGATGGTGATTTTATCCTCTTTGGAAGAAAAATTAAATAAATGGCTCTTGTACTCCTCCTCCGTTCCGTCTTTATGCTGCACTTCTATAGATAATTCCGTAAGAATCCTGTAATTCTCCGTAGGAACCCTTCCTAAAACACTTAAAAATAAGCGCAAAATCAAAATCCCCGATAATACGGAGAAAAACAAGAGGATAAATATTTTATTTTTCTTACAGATCGAAATCATCTTTTCCATCGCTATCCCCTACTTTTTATCTTCTTACGATTCTTTCTATACTCTCTCTTCGCTTCATACATCCGTTCATCCGCTTTACGAATAACGTGACTGCTCGTTACCTCTTCTACCCCCTCCTTATGCAACTCTTTCGCTACTTCCCCGTAAGAGGCAATCCCGAGAGAAACACTTACCGGGAAAGGCGGTTTTTGTTCTTTCTTTTCCAACTCCAGATTATCCAAAATTCTCTTGGCAACATCCTCCGCTTCTGTCCCCGGGATTACCACCGACAAAAATTCATCTCCCCCATTTCTTCCGCTGAAGCCTTCATCATACTCTACCGCTTCTTTTATGGCATCCGAAAGCATACAAATCAAGCGGTCTCCCGCGTCATGCCCGAATACGTCATTGGTATACTTTAAGTCATTGATATCCATAAAAATCACGGCATAATCGGTCTTATGATTGTTATCCAAAAGATCCAGTTTTCTCTGCAGATACTGTCTGTTTCCAATGTCCGTAAGGATATCCGTATACGCTAAAACGCGAAGATGCTTTTCTTCCATGCTCCGCCTTACAATCACTCCTACCTTAAAAACATAAGAAAACACAAAAGTTACCACCAAAAGGTATATCAGGTATCTGCCAAACGGTGCTGCCGCATACCATTGAAAAAGTGGCGGCCAATTTTCCGTAATACTTCCCGAAAGAACGATTCTGGATTGCTCCAGTACTCCGGCGGCACAGACCATGAGCATTCCGTAGCTCATAATATAATCCGAAATCTGTCCGCTATGCTTTCCTCTAAAGATATTACTTAACATAGAAGAAAACAAAACGATAAATTGGATAAACTGCGCTATACGAAGGTTCCAAACATAAGTATATCCTGTCGGCAGAGTATACAAAATCAAGCTCAGCAGGAATAAAGCAAAAAAGAAATTTCCGCTATAGCTAAGGATCTTCTTAACCCACGGGCGTGAAGTTTCATAGCTGGAATAAAGAGGAACACTATAGAAAAGCATATACATCCCGATATATTCCACAACGGCATTGATATTTTCTCCCGCACAAGCAGCATAAGCCATGCCTGAATTTCCCATATACCAGACGGTAATGGCAAAAACCAGGTTGGAAAGCCAGAAACCTTCTTTAGCATAGTCTACGAAAAAATATAAAAATCCGAAAACAACTATGGCAAAAGCACTTCCCACTACCACCATATAGAAAAAGGCAAAAGCGGATTCATTTTCGAGGATAGGAAAGAAAAGAGCATCCTCCATAGACATAAGTACAGGATATTCAAAATGATCCTCCATAAAGTTTAGAGAAGGCTCTATTTCTACTCGTATTTCGCCTCCATATGCCTCCATCGGTACGGGGACAGATATTTTCAAATGCCCTATCATATGCCTTTTGCTATTTTTCCCGTAGGTCGCGAGAAGCCTGTCTCTGTAATAAGCCTTTACTACACTGCCGTAAAAGAAAAAATTCACAGACTGATAGTCCTTTTTCCATCCTTCGTCCAAAGGAATAAACATGGTGATCCTGTCTTTTTTGGATCGATAACGGAAGAGATTACTGTTAAAATGCTCTTTCGTCCCATCCTCATGGCACACTTCCACTCGGATGTTTTCCAGCCTCTTATACCGATCCGCCGACACTCCTCCGCGAACATGTAAGAAAAAGTAGAGAAAAATAAGCGCAACAAATAGAGACACAAACAAAATGAGGATTCCTATATTTTTTTTAATAAATGAAAATCGCTCTTCCATTCCCCTTCCACACTTTACTTGAAACTAAAAATTACGGGCAAAAAAGTTTTCCCCGGGCGAAACAATCCTCCTAAGTTATTTATCGGCCTTATTTAGTTATAGGATAAATGGAATTTAACGGAACAGCTAGCAGGTTCTCCCGTAACAATATAAGAAATCCTTCATCATTCTCTTTTTTTCTTCGCTAAACGCGTCTTTCTTCATCCTCCACTGCCAATTTCCCATTTCCGTACCGGGAGTGTTGATTCTTCCTTCAGAAAGGAGGCCGAGATAATCCGCTGCAGGAATGATACAAAGGTAAGAAGTGCTCGCCAAGGCTGTCTTAATCAAAAGCTCCGGCATGGCATTCCAGTCATTATGAGAGCGGGAAAGATAATGGTAAATCCTGTTTCTCTCCTCATCCCCCATGCTTTGAAACCAGTGCTTCAAGGTATCATTATCATGTGTACCGGTATAAATAACCGAATTATCGTTTTTATACATATGCGGAAGATAAACATTTTCATAATCTGAACCGAAGGCAAATTGCAGGACCTTCATTCCGGGATAGCCTGTCTCTTGCATAAGCTCCCTCACTTCCTCCGTGATGATTCCCAAATCTTCTGCAATAATTTCCGGTTTTTTATCCTGAAAATGCCTTTGCAAGGCTTCGAATAAGTCCTTACCCGGGCCCTTTCGCCACTCTCCGTGAACTGCCGTTTCCTCCCCGTAAGGCACGGCATAATAGGCCTCAAAGCCTCGAAAATGGTCTACTCTCAGTAAATCAAATTGATTAAAGCAGTAGTCCATGCGCTTACACCAAAAACGATAGCCGTCCTTTTTTTGCGCCTCCCAGTCGTAAAGTGGATTCCCCCAAAGCTGCCCGGTTGCGGAAAAAGCATCAGGAGGAACTCCTGCAACAAAACCGGGGTAGCCTTCTTCCTCCGCTGTTTGATTTCCCGCAGAATGGAAATCGAACATTGCCCGATTTCCCCAGACCTCCGCGCTGTCCATTGCGCAGTAAATCGGTATATCTCCGAAAATCTTGATTCCCTTCTCATGCGCATAATCCTGTAAAGCTTTCCACTGCAGATCATATTTCCATTGCATAAAAGCATAGAAAGCAATTTTATCCTTATTGTCTTCTATAAAGCCTTCTATCACACCATCCTCTTTATCTCGATAGGCTTTCGGAAAATGAATCCACGCTTTCCCCTCGAAATGCTCTTTTATTGCCATAAAGAGACAATAATCGAAGCCCTCTCTGCTGCATTTTGCTAAGAGTTCCTCCGGATTACCGCCCATTTCCTTCCAGTTCTCATACGCCTTTCGAAGGAGAGGGTATCTCCTCTCATAGACGAGTCCGTAGTCTACCTTTTCTTCGGAAGAAATAAAAGCCTCTCTCTCCAAAGCCAAATCCGCTTCGCTAAGAAGTCCTTCCTTTTCCAAAATCTCCAAATCGATAAAATAAGGGTTTCCCGCAAAAGCGGAAAAAGACTGATAAGGAGAATCCCGAAATCCCGTAGGTCCCATAGGCAGAACCTGCCAAATTCCGTTTCCCGTCTCTGAAAGCAAGTCCACAAACTCCCTTGCTTCCTTTCCGAAACTTCCGATTCCATAGTCTCCCGGTAGCGAAAAAACAGGCATAAGAATGCCCGCTTCCCTTTTTCTGTTTTCCATTACTCCTCCATTTCTTGCGCGGAAAATAATTTCTGCGTGACTTATCTATCGCTCCGCTCGTGCAGCGACGGCAAGGATATACACCTCTTCCGCACCGCTCTCTAACAGCGTTCTTGTACAAGCTTCCATCGTTGCTCCTGTAGTAAAAATATCGTCAAGTAATAAAACTGTCTTTAATTCTTTGGGAAGCGGATCACATTCCATTACGGAAAAAAGATTCTGCAAGCGCTCCGCCGGACTACAGTCCTTCAATGCCTTTGTCTTTTTCGTTCTCTTTAAAAATTCCGTATACATGGGAATGCCAATCTGCTTTTCCAAGGCCTTCCCGATAAGCTCACTTTGATTATAGCCTCTTTTCCTTCTCCTGTCCTTATGAATCGGAACGGGAATGATAGCGGATATCCCAAGATTTTTTATTCTTTCACTAAAACGCTCCCCGGCTCTTCTTCCGAAAAACGCAGCCTTGTCCTGTCTTCCCCGGTATTTAAGCGCCGTAATGGCTTCCTCTATTTCCTCCGTCAAAGGATACAAAATCATTCCCCCGGAAAAGGAAAAGGAATGTCTCTTACAGTTTCCGCAGAGGCTTTCCTCCTCTCGAAGGATGCCGCGCCCGCATTGCTTACAGCAAGGTTCTTCCATAAAGACTTCCTTCTCCTTGCAAATCGGACATAAGTCTTTCTCTTCCTCTAAAATCTCATCACAAAGAATGCACCTTCTGGGAAAAAGAGCATTCAGAATCCCCTCTTTCCACTCTTCCTTTATACCCATTCCTTCATCTCCGTTATCTGTTCACAAAGACCGGAATAGCGCTTTTGTTCCGTCTCATTGTGCAACATGGCTTGAAACGCAAGGGGATCTCCCAAGAGGCAAACACATGACTTTGCTCTGGTCACCGCCGTATAGAGAAGATTTCTTGTCATAAGAAGCCTGGGGCCTCTGTACATCGGCATAATCACCGCCGCATACTCCGAACCTTGCGATTTATGGATAGTTATGGCATAAGCAAGTTCCAGGTCTTCGCAATCGGAAAAAGCATATTCCACCTTTTTCTCCTCAAAAAATACGGTAATGGTTTCCGCATAGTGGTTTATTTCCGTAATTTTCCCTATGTCTCCGTTAAATATGCCTTCCCCCTCTTCTACGGGAATATTAAACTTTCCGGGAATTTCCCAGGCAAGCTTGTAGTTATTCTTTACCTGCATCACTTTGTCGCCGAGGCGGAAGAGTGTACCGAAAAGCTCCTTTTCCGCCTTATTTTTATCCCGGGGATTTAAAGATTCCTGTAAAAAGCGGTTCAAACTTTCCACCCCCAGTGCCCCCTTTTTCTGCGGAGACATCACCTGAATGGAGAGGGTGTCGATCTGTAAATACTTGGGAAGTTTTTCCTTCATTAAAACAGCAATATCGGAATAGATTTTTTCCGCCTTCTCTCCTCTTATAAATAGGAAGTCTCGGGAACGTTTTCCCAAATCAGGCTCTATCCCCTCATTGATTTTATGTGCATTGACCACGATATCCGACTCCATAGCCTGCCGGAATATCTTTTTCAGCTGTATGCAGTTTATACAAGAGGACTGTATAATATCTCTTAAGACATTTCCCGCACCGACAGACGGAAGCTGATTACTGTCTCCCACCAAAATCAGTCTTGTACCGGGATGTACCGCTTTTAAAACTGCATCCATCAGGTAGAGATCCACCATACTCATTTCATCTATAATCAGTACATCCGCATCCAAAGGATTCTCTTCATTTCTCTGAAAATAGCGTTCGAAGCCTTCTTCGTCCTCCTCTTCCTCTCCTTTTCCCATATATTCTAAAAGTCGATGCAGAGTCTTTGCCGGATAATTCGTTGCTTCTCCCATCCGCTTAGCCGCTCTTCCCGTAGGTGCTGCCAAAGCTATATTTTTTCCGCATTCCGTAAAGAAGTGCAAAATGGCTTTGATTGTAGTTGTTTTTCCGGTTCCGGGCCCCCCTGTAATCACCAGAATTCCTGATTTCGCCGCAAGGCTTACTGCTTCTCTTTGCAGCGGATCGAGATTAAGCTCTTCTTTTTTAACTATTTTTTCTATAGATTCTTCCATGGCTTCACTGTACTCTTCCTCAAGGCCATTTAGCGCCAAAAGTTTGGAAGCCACTCGCTTTTCCCTGTAAAAAGTATTACTGCGATATACTTTTTCCCCTTTCAGTTTCACTCTTCCTTTAAGCTGGAGGTCTACAACGGCAGTCTGAAAATCGGGAAGCGCCATCTCCAGTATTCTCTCCGCCTCAGCCTTTAGGACCGAAAGCGGAAGATAACAATGTCCCATCAGCTCTGCCTCAAGTAAGGTATAGCTGATTCCGGCTTGGATACGAAAGGGGGAATGCACTTCTATTCCCACTCTCTTTGCGATACTGTCACACTTTTTAAAACCGACACCTTCCAGTTCCTCGGCGATTCGATAGGGATTCTCCCGAAGTATCGTATAAATCTCCCCTTGAAAATGCCGGTAAATCTTGTAAGAAAGGTTCAGACTTATCCCGATTCCCTGTAAAAAGAGGATGGCATCTTGTCTGTCTTTCTTTCCGGAAAGTTCAGCCGCAATATCCCGCGCCTTTTGTTCGGATATTCCTTTGATTTCTGCCAGTCTTTCCGGCTCTTCCTCCATGATGCGCAGGCTGTCTTCTTTAAATTTCTTGACAATCCGCTTGGCTATTGCTTTTCCTATTCCCTTTACTGCCCCGGACGCCAAGTATTCCTCCATGCCGAAAGCCGTGTCCGGCGGAAAGAGCCTAGACTCCTCCACAACAAATTGCCTGCCATAAACGGAATGCTCCTTCCACCTGCCTTTCGCCTTAATTCTTTCAGAGACGACAATATGGGAGAAGCTTCCTACAAAAGTCCATTCCTCTCCCTCGTTTTCTACAGAAAAAACAGTATATCCGCTCTCTTCACTCCGAAAAATGATATGACTGATTTTTCCTTCTAATTCTTCCATATACAAAATGCCTTAAAAATCATCCTCATCCCCGGCCACAAGGTCTATGGATTTTCCTGTTCCAATAGCAACTGCCGTTAAGGGATCCTCCGCGAGCATAGTGGTAATACCGGTCTTTTCCTGCATGAGCTTATCCAAGCCGTAAAGAAGCGATCCCCCTCCCGTCATCACGATTCCGCGCTCATAGATATCCGCCGCAAGCTCGGGCGGAGTGCGTTCCAACACATTATGCACGGCATTGACAATCATCATAGCAGGCTCAAGTAAAGCCTCCATGATTTCATCGGAGCTGACTACCACGATCTTCGGAAGAGCGGTCACCAAGTTTCTCCCCCGTACTTCCATAGTAATATTTTCAGGGCGTTTGCTGGCGCAACCGATATTCAGCTTGATATCCTCCGCAGTTCTTTCTCCAATCAAAAGATTATGCTTCTTTCGCATATAACGAAGAATTGCTTCATCAAAATCGTCTCCCGCAATCTTAATCGATTCGGAAACTACGGGTCCGCCCAGAGCAATCACGGCAATGTCTGCTGTTCCTCCTCCAATATCGATAATCATATTCCCCTGTGCCTTCGATATATCTATTCCGGCGCCGATTGCTGCCGCTACAGGCTCTTCAATGATACTGACCTCTCTGGCCCCTGCATGACTTGCCGCGTCCATTACGGCCTTTTTTTCAACCTCTGTTGCTCCGCTGGGAATGCAAACGCAAATCCTCGGCTTTCTCAAGGTTCTTCTTCCCACTGCCTTGTTTATAAAATACTTCAGCATTTCTTCCGTAAGGCTATAGTTCGAAATAACTCCCTGGCGAAGAGGACGAACCGCGGCAATGTTCTCCGGTGTGCGCCCCAGCATGAGTCTGGCATCCTCTCCATATGCCACAATGTCGTTATTCTCCTTATTGACCGCAATCACGGACGGCTCTTTCAGAACAACCCCTCTACCCTTTATATAAACCAAGATACTGGATGTACCTAAATCAATTCCGATGTCATTAGAAATAAGTGAAAACATGGATTCCTCCGTATATATAGAACGGGAATGACAATTCTTTCTGTTCTTCCCGGAAATAAAAAATTTGCCTATTAAGTATAAACGAAAGCGAAAAAAAGGAAAAGCCCTCATAGACGGAATTTAGAGCTTTTTACAGTACAGTTCTTGCTTTCTCCCATAAACTGTGGCAAGATTCCAACGAAAGACACGTTAAACGAGATTTCGTACTCTTTTCGTACGGCTCTCCTCTTTAAACGAAGGGATAATCATGGCAAAGCTGATTCAATCCAAGGAAACCATTGCAGTATTACAAAAAACTAATTTTCGCTTCAAAAAGCAATTCGGTCAAAATTTTTTGATTGATTCTTCCGTTTTGAAGAATATTTTAGACTATTCGGAAATCAATAAAGAAGATCTTGTACTGGAAATCGGTCCGGGTATCGGCACTCTTACGGAGGCTCTTTGTGAAAAAGCCGGTTTTGTGATTGCCATTGAAATCGATGACAATTTGATTCCTATACTAAAAGACAATCTTTCGGAAATGAAGAATTTTTCACTCCTTCACGGAGACGCACTGAAGGTGGATTTTCAAAAGCTCCTGTCCGAACATCCTGAATTTTCCTCCGTAAAGGTCGTGGCGAACCTCCCCTATTATATTACAACTCCTATTCTTATGTCCCTTTTAGAGAAAAAGCTTCCGTTCCGTTCTATTACCGTCATGGTACAAAAGGAGGTTGCACTTCGAATGAAGGCTGCTCCGGGAACTAAGGATTACGGTGCCCTTTCTCTTGCCGTACAATACTATAGCATACCGGAAATCGTGCAGGAGGTTCCTCCTCACTGCTTTATTCCTCGCCCCAATGTAAGCTCCACGGTGATTCACCTTCAATTACATAAAAAAGCACCGGTCTCCGTAAAGGATCCGGCACTTTTATTCAAAACCGTGAAGTTCTCTTTTATGCAAAGGAGAAAGACACTGGTCAATGCCCTCTCTTCCGGTTTTCACTTGGACAAGAAACGGCTACAAGATATGCTCGGTTCTCTTTCCTACCCGGAGAATGTACGGGGAGAGACGCTCAGTCTGGAAGACTTTGCCCTTATTTCCGATGCCATTGGAGAAATGCAAAAATAACTTCTGTTTTACCCTTCTTATTTATCCGGTAAAAAAGCAAAAAACGCATTGTGTATCGTATCGTATCTTGCTACAGCCTCTTCCTTTTTCACCAGCTTCGGTGCTGCAGTTCCTCCCAAAACGAAGCTGGTAATCTGGCTCCCGTTATAACCTGTAATAAGCTCCCAATTTCCCTCTATACGAATCATGAGAGGATAGCCCTTTGCCGTATAATAGAGTGCGGAATTGAGACTTACCCCATAAAGATTCAGAATTTTTCCATTCTTAAAGTCCAAACTGTTTCTTAATTCCGGTATCTCCGCAATAAAGTCTGTAACTTCATTTTCTCGTGTTTTTCCGATAATAACTCCCGGACGGTCGGTTCTATTCCAAAGAAAGCTTTGTTTTCCGTCCAGAATATAGCCAAAATTCTCATTCACTGCCCCTATAGCTCTTTCCATATTGGGATAGCTTCCTCTGTAATGCCCGAGAGCGTAGGCAAAAAATCGTCCGGGTTCCGCTGTTTTCTCTTGATTTAATTCAATGGACCCGGCTTTCTCGATAGAAAATTTCTCCGGATTCTGCACCGTGATTTTTTTTATCTTCTTCCCGGGATACGGAAGAAGATAATTCTTTCCCATTCCCTCGCTATTAATCAACTCCGGCTTCAGGGTCCTTTCCTCTTCCACTTTATTGGACAGTATACTATCCTTTCCTGCATAACTGTATCCATTTTCATTATGACTGTACTCATCAAAGCTCAATTGATTTCCACTGATAGAAAAATTGGAAAAATAGAGATTCTCCTTTTTATAGGATAGTTTTTCATTTTGATCGGGGCCGATAATGCGAATCTCTTCCACGGGAATTTCTCCCTGAGGATTCCATTCCGTACCAAGCGCCTTGTCCTGCACACCGATAATTAAATCATTTTCAATAAATCCGATTACCGAGAACAGTTTATTTTCCTCGGAAATATTCCGAGTTCGATCCAGTTTCAGATTTTTGAAAACCACGGTACTGCTAAGCTCCGATTCTCCGTTTTTTTCATCATAAGCCAAATATTGTCCGTCTTCGGACGAGGATAACTCCCCCTCCTTTAAGGCGGAGGCCAAGGTCAAGACCTCGAAGCTGTTGGTATCAATGCCGTAAACCGTTCCTCCGTAATAGAGATAGAACATTTTATTTCCGGCATAATAGGCCAGAGAATGTAAGCTTTCTTCCAACTCTTCCTTATTTTCCTGAAGCGGCAGAAAAAAGTTCTCCACCACCGTATTGTCCGAGTTGTCATAAGTGTAAAAGACAATTCCCGTATACCCCTCATGGCGTCCTCTACTGATATAGCCATAAACCAGAAAATCCACATCCCCATTATCTTTCACATCCATAAGGCGGATTCCGTGAGAAAGGAAATCACCGCGAAAACGGTTATTCTCTTCTGTGAGGTAGGTAAAAATACGCGTCAAAGCGCCCTCACTGTTAAGACGATAAAGCGCATTTCCCTTGGAAAAGGCATAATATTCTTTGTTCCCTGAACATTTGCTTTGCATTTGTTCCGCACTATCCACACCGAGAAGCAGGGCTTTCTCTTGAAAACGGAAATTTTGTGTATCAAAAATCTCCGTCGTTCGCCTGTCAAAGTCCATAAGGTAGATTCTTTGGCTATCGTAACGCATGACGAAATTATCCTCGTTATAGAATCTTCTTGTATTTCCCTCTTTGTCTTCAGCCTTTGTAGCATAGCGGAGTTGTATAAGCCCCATAATTCCGCTTAGTTCTTTCAGACTAATCTCTATATCCCCATCCAAGCTCATTCCGCTTTCTCCCCATGTGATTTGCTGGAAAGAAGAATGGAGGTTCACATGGGAAAGGTCGGAATTATCCATAGTGTCTTCGGATTCAAGATAGGTACTGAGAGATTTTGCTTCCGATTTGGAAAATGTTTTTCTCGTAAAACTTTCTCCCAGATTCAGCATTTCTTCCGCCATTTTTTCCTTGCCAAGAAGAATACGGGTATAGTAATATACACTGTTTTCTCCCATATCCAGGCGAAGGCGAAGCTGATATTCCTTTCCTTCTTGAATTAAATTTTGAATAGGAAGGGTGATTTTCACTCCTTCACTTGTCTTTTCCAGTTCCGCTTTACTGTCCTTTTCTATCAGCTCACTGCCGTCAAGGCTTCGGATATCATAGAAAGCCGCTTCAATGGAATTCTTTTTCAGGTTTGCAAAAAGAAGCAGTTTTCTGTCTTCTGGAAGTGTGGCTATAGAGTCTCTGACGACGGATCCGCTCATTTCCTGATAATAGCCGTGCAACGGATTGATTTTTTTCTCCCCCATCAGCATATACACATAGGGGAGCTTGGATTCTCCCATATTGGCATAAACTCTACTGTTTCTATCCATGGATCGATAGGCATGCATAAAATAAAAAAGGAGAGCGGCAAAAAATATGCCACTCAATACGATGATTCGTACTCTTCTTTTACTCCAAGGCTTCTTTTTTTTATAGAATCCGTTATTCACAATGTTCCCTTTCCTGCTCTATCTTGCTCGTTCTTGCTCATTCTCTTTCTTCCCCGAACATTTCTCGTTTTCCGTTTTTTTCCATTAATTCTTCTTTTTCCGCTTTGTTCTTCTTTTCCGCTTTCCCTGCATTTTTCTTTCTATATCCGAGCGCCTCTTCCAAGGCAAGTTTCTCTTCCGAACTAAGCTCTATAGTAGTACTTCCTTCCTCCACTTCCTTAATATAAAGAAAACTTCCTTCATTGGAGTGAACCGAGTTCAGTACAAAGCCCGTATTATCATAATTCAATAAAGCAAGGGCAAAAGAAAGGTTTCCTCCAAGCCCTTTATATGCGTTATATCGTATAATTCCGGATTTCTGAAAGGAGACTCTATTGTTGTTATGCAAAACCTTCAACATTTCTCGTTGGTCTTCCAGAAGATCTTCCGACTTCTCCACATGTCTCTGCAATTCCACGAAATAATCTTCCAGGGTCTCCGCATCCTTTCCCCTCATAAAATAATCGTATTGACGATAAAGCTTTTTGTACTTTGCCTCCGCTTTTATTGCAAAAAAAAGGGAAAGCAAAGAAAGAAGCAAACTAATCAGGGGAATAATCAAAAAAGAATTGCTCCCTATTTCTTTGATAATGCTCATTTATTCTCTACCCTTTCCCTCCAGTAAATCATATAAACGTTCCAAATCTTCTTTGGAATAATACTCTATTTCCACTTTTCCCTTATTCTCATTTTTAGGAATAATCTTCACCTTGGTACCAAGACTTTCTCCCATTCTGCTTTCGAAATCCTTGAAAATACTTGTAAATTGTTTACTTAGTGCTTTCCTGCCGTCTTTCTTCAGTGTTTCCTGTTTTTGGCCTCGCTTCTCTACTTCCCGAACGGAAAGGTTTTTTTCTACACATTCTTTGGCAAGTTCCAGTCGTTTCTTTCCTTCCGGTATGGCGAGAAGTGCTCTTCCGTGTCCTTCCTTTAACTTTCCCTCACGGATATAGTTTAAAATTTCCTCTTCCAGTTTTAAAAGACGAAGACTGTTTGTAATGGTTGTTCTCTTTTTAGACAGTCTCTCCGCAAGCTCTTCCTGACTTAAATCATATTCCGAAATGAGGCTCTGATACGCCAGCGCTTCTTCCACCGCATTTAAGTCTTCTCTTTGAATATTCTCGATGATGGCAACTTCCTTGCTTAATTTTTCATCGTAGTTCCGGATGAGAACGGGAACCTCCGTAAGTCCCGCAAGCTTTGCAGCGCGAAACCTTCTCTCTCCGGCAATAATCTCATAAAGCGGCCCCTGTTTTTTTACCAGAAGAGGCTGAATTACTCCAAACTGCTTAATGCTTTCAGAAAGCTCCTTCAATTCCTCATCGGAGAATTGCTTTCTTGGCTGAGAGGGATTCGCCTGAATCAAGGAAATCTTTAAGAGCTTTGCCTCTTCTCCGGCCTCTTTTTTTTCTATTTTATTGGGATTTGATGCGAAGAGGCTGTCTACACCTCTTCCCAATCCGTGCTTTGCCATAGCGTCTCCTTCATTTTTCTCTTTTTACTGTTTTTGTGCTTTCCTTATAATTCCATTTTCAAAATTTCCCCTGCAAGCTTACGATATGCATCCGCTCCTGTGGAACTGCCATCATAGAGATTGATTGGCAAGCCATGGCTTGGTGCTTCGGCGAGTCGCACATTTCTAGGAATAATGGTGTCAAAGATTTTTACGTTGAAATGCTCCTTTACCGCACGAACCACATCCTGAGAAAGCAGATTTCGGCTATCGTACATGGTAAAAAGAATTCCTTCTATGCTTAAAGATGCATTGAGAGCTTCCTGCACCGTTTGAATCGTCTCCAGCATCTGACTTAATCCTTCCAAGGCATAATATTCACACTGAATCGGGATCAGAACCGAATCCGATGCAGTAAGTGCATTAATCGTCAAAGTTCCCAGGCTAGGAGGGCAGTCAATAAAAATATAGTCATAGTTCTTTGCCATTTTATCCAAAATATCTTTTAAAAGATAATTTTTGTTTTCCTCATTGGCAAGTTCCGCATCCATGGCGGCCAGATTTCGATTTCCCGGCAAAAAATCCACATTTTCCACAATTTCCGTATGTAAAATATCCTCTACGGGAAGTTCTCCGCTTAGCACTTCATAAATGCTTTTCTCCGCGTCTCTCACGCCCAATCCGCTTCCCGCATTGCCCTGCGGATCAAAATCGAGAAGCAGAACCTTCTGCTTGGCTTCTCCCAGGGAAGCCGCTAAATTTAATGCGGTAGTTGTTTTTCCGACCCCGCCCTTTTGATTTGCAATGGTAATAATTCTTGCCACTTCTGCACCTTCCCCTTCTAAAATGTTTCACGTGAAACATTTATACTATATCCGTAACAGGCATGCAAGTCTCGAAAAATATCCTTTCAACTTTCTTGAAATTTTACCCGAGCGGTTCCTTGCTCGGCACTCCTGCCTTCCTCGGATATTTTTTTGCCGTATTCTCTATCTTTTTAACAAGGAGCAGGGATCGTCCGATGTCCGTCTCGGGAAGCGTATATTCCAGAACTTCCTCCAACTTTCCTCCCAGAAGATGAATAGCCTTCTTTCCCTTCTCCAGCTCCTCCGAAATGTCCTTGGACTTCATGGCCAAAAAGTAGCCGCCTTTCTTTACAAAGGGAAGGTCGTACTCACTTAAGGTGGAGAGGTTTGCTACCGCACGGGAAAAGACCAGATCATACTGTTCCCGAAGTTCGGGTTTCTTCCCCAGATCCTCCGCTCTCCCGTGGTAGAAATCCACTCCTTTTAGTCCCAGTTCCCGCACAACTTCCTCCAAAAAGTAAATTCTCTTTTGCAGTGAATCACTTAAGGAAAGGGAAATGCTCGGAAAGGCTATTTTTATGGCAAGACCGGGAAATCCTGCGCCCGTCCCCACGTCCATGCAACGCCTTCCCTCGATCCATTTTGAAAATGTTTCACGTGAAACATTCAGCTTTACCATTGCGAGGGAATCGATAAAATGCTTCACAATCACATCTTCTTCCTCCGTAATGGCAGTGAGATTCATTACTTTATTTTTTTCTACCAGCAAAGTATAGTAGTTGTAAAATTGCTGTAGCTGTTCTTCCTGTAAATATACGCCAAGCTGCTTTGATAAGGCAGAAAGGCGCTGAGAAAACTCTTCTCTTGCCATAGAATGCTCCTTATTGTTCACTGCAATATTGATTTCTGCTACTATTTTAGCTATAGAATTTAATTCTACTGTTTTAGCTATACTGTTTATCCTCTACCGCTCTGTAGTAAAAAATAGTTGAAAGCTTTCTTTTTCTCAAAATCTTTCCTTTTCTAAAAATCTTTCCCGTACTTTTCCAGATAAACCAAAAGCACGGAAATATCCGCAGGACTCACACCGCTGATACGAGATGCCATACCGATATTCTCGGGGCGAATCTTATCCAGCTTCTGCCTTGCTTCAAGACGCAGATTTTGCATATTCTGATAATCCATTTCCTTCGGAAGCTTCTTTCTTTCCATCTTTTTAAAGGCCTCTACCTGCTGAATCTGTCTTTTGATATAGCCCTCGTACTTGATTTCAATCTCCACTTCCTCGCAAATAAAGGCGGAGAGAGAAGGACGCTCCGGATCGAGTTCCGCCAGGTTCTTATAGCTGCACTCCGGCCTTTTGCAAAGCTCCAGTAGAGAAATCCCGGACTGAATGGGAGAGGAACCGAGATGACTTAGTACGGCATTGTTTTTTTCATTGGCTCCGACATAGGTATTTCCCATTCTTTCCACTTCTTTCTGAATGCTTTCCCGCTTTTCCCGGGTTTTTCGAATCTCTTCTTCGGAAATAAGCCCCAAGCTGTAGCCCTTTTCCCGAAGGCGAAGATCCGCATTATCCTGCCGAAGCAGAAGACGATATTCCGCGCGGCTCGTCATCATCCGGTAAGGCTCTTTATTTTCCTTGGTAACCAGATCATCGATTAGTACACCGATATAAGCTTCGGAGCGATCCAGTACAAAGGCTTCTTCTCCTCTTAAACGCTTCACGGCATTCACCCCGGCCATAAAGCCCTGTACGGCAGCTTCCTCATAGCCGGAGGAGCCGTTCATTTGACCGGCAAAGAAAAGACCGGCGATTCGCTTCGTCTCCAGATTGTTCTTTAACTCCAGAGAGTTTAAGCAGTCATACTCTATCGCATAGGCATGGCGAACCATTTCCGCCTTTTGGAAACCGGGCATGGTATGAAGAAGGGCAATCTGTACATCTTCCGGAAGTGAAGAGGAAAGTCCGGAAAGGTACATTTCATTTGTATATCTTCCCTCCGGCTCCACAAAAATCTGGTGGCGGTCTTTGTCCGGAAATTTCATCACCTTGTCTTCGATGGAGGGACAATATCTCGGTCCCGTTCCCTCAATGCTTCCGTTATACATCGGAGCACGATGAATATTTTCCCGAATAAGACTATGTCCTTCCTCGTTCGTATAAGTTAAGAAGCAGTCGTCCTGCTCAATCTGCACCGACGCGGGATCCGTTGAGAAAGAAAAGGGCACTACCGGAACATCTCCCTTTTGCACTTCCATCTCGGAAAAGTCGAGACTTCTTCTATCCACTCGAGCCGGCGTTCCGGTTTTAAAACGAAGAAGAGGAAAGCCCAGCTCCCGAAGACTGTCACTCAACTTTTCCGCCCGTCTTAAGCCGTTCGGGCCGGTTTTCTCCGAAACCTCTCCGTAGATACATCTCGCATTTAAGTAAACTCCCGTGCAGATAATAACCGCTTTCGCAAAATACCTGGCTCCGGTACTGCTCTCCACTCCTCTTACTTCTTTCTTCTCTTCATCCGTCAAAATGGATACGACTTCTCCCTGCCGAATATGGACACGCTCCTGATTTTCCAAAACCTGACGCATATTATGTGAATAAAGTTGCTTATCCGCCTGCGCTCTTAGGGAATGCACCGCAGGTCCCTTCGACTTATTCAACATTCTGGACTGAATAAAGGAACGGTCGCAGACCTTTCCCATCTCTCCTCCGAGAGCATCCAGCTCTCGCACAAGATGTCCCTTCGAGCTTCCTCCAATATTCGGATTGCAGGCCATCATGGAAATGGCATCGGGACTCAGGGTGAAAATTAGTGTTTCCATGCCCATTCTGGCGGAAGCGAGTGCCGCTTCCACTCCGGCATGTCCTGCCCCCACGACAATCACATCATAGTTCTCTTCGATTAAAGACATTCTTTTCCTTTCAAATATCTAAGCACAGATTTTTAGATGAAGTTTACTGATTCTAAAAATCCTAATTCTTAACATGTATCGTGCGCAAAGCGTATGGTATCTCGTTTTGCAAAAAACGCATTCGCAAGTTATTTTCCCATACAGAACTTTGCAAAAATCTCATTCACGAGGTCCTCGGAAACTTCCTCTCCCAAAATCCGACCCAGGGCACTATAGGCCCCCATCAAATCAATACTTAAAAAGTCCTCGGAAAGGGATAAGCTAAGTCCGTTTTTCACTTCAAGGAGTGCTCTCTTCGCTTCTTCCAAATCTATTCTTTGTCTCTCGCTATGGATAAATATCTCTGAAGAGAAGGAAAGAGATCCGGAGAAGAAGAGTTCCCGAATTTTTTCTCCGAGTTCCCTTATTCCCGTCCACTGCTTAGCGGAAATCTCGATAACGGGAAGTCCCGTTTTTTTCTCCAGCTCTTGTTTCGTTAAGACGGTTTTTTGATCTGTCTTATTCAGTAAAACAATGGTCTTTTTCCCTTGTACAAGAGAAAGGATTTCCTCATCCTCTTTTTCAAATTCCTTTAAAGCATCCACCACAAAAAGAAGTAAGTCCGCGTGTTCAATGGATTTCTTCGCCTTTTCAACTCCGATTCCCTCCACGATATCTTCCGTATTTCGAATCCCCGCGGTATCCATAAGGTGCAGGGAAAGACCGTCCAGACGGATATTTTCTTCTACCGTGTCTCTCGTTGTACCCGGAATATCCGTTACAATCGCCTTTTCCGCACCGACAAGAGCATTGAGAAGAGAAGATTTTCCAGCATTGGGCTTTCCGACTATCGCGGTATGAATCCCTTCCGTAAGCATTCTTCCTTCCTCACGAAAGCGGAGGAGTTTCTCTATTTCTTGCAATATATATTCCGTGTGCTGAGCGCATTTTTCCGAAAAACCGTCCAAGGAAATGTGCTCCGGGTCATCGAGTGCCGCTTCAATAAAGGCCGTATCCTCTAAGAGGAGACTTCTGCATTCCTTAATTTTTTCTCCCAAAGCCCCCTGTACCAGTGCCAAAGAACTTTGAATTCCTGCCTCGGTTTTCGACGCAATCAGGTCTGCCACTGCCTCCGCCTGCGATAAATCAATCCTACCGTTTAAAAAGGCTCTCTTCGTAAATTCTCCCGGCTCTGCGGCTCTCGCCCCGTTTTTCAGCGTTAAGGTAAAAATCTTTTGCATGAGAAGCACGCCCCCATGACAGTTGATTTCCACCACATCTTCCCCCGTATAGGACTTGGGTGCTAAAAATGTAGATACCAAAACCTCGTCCACCGCTTCCTCTTTATCATAAACAAAGCCATAGCGAATGCGATGACTTTCTCGAATATCCAAAGGCTTTCCGCTCTTGGTTCTCAATATTTTTTCCGCAATGGGGAGGGCTTCCTCTCCGCTTAAACGGATGATGCCGATTCCGCTTTCCACTAGTGCGGTAGCTAAGGCACTGATTGTATCCACAGTCTCACCTCCTAAGCCTTTTATTTTACTCATATTCTTTCCGCTTTGCAATCGGAGAGAAAAAATCCCCTCGTGAAAGAAGTACTTCGACTTGTCCGTCTACGCCTTCCTTTCACGAAGGGATTATCCTTCTTAACGAGTGACTCAGGCGAAGCCTGAGACCTCTTGTTCGATTAAAAAATCCGGAATTCTTTATTTTTCAATTCTTTTAAAATACGTAAGTAAACGAGATGTCGCACGCTTTGTGCACGATACTCGTTATGAATAAGATAACACAAGTTTTACTTTTCAGCTCGATTCTCTTTCGAATATTTGTTTTTAAATTTTCTATCCGAACGAAACTTTCCGCTATTTTTAAAGAAAATCACAACATGACGGAACGGATCATCACCCTCCGACTTGGTAGACACTTGAGAATCATTTTGTAAAGAGGCATGAATGATTCTTCTTTCATAGGGATTCATCGGTTCAAGATTTACGGGCTTTCTCGTCTTTTTTACTTTATAAGCAATGTTCTTGGCAAGACTTCTAAGGGTTTGCTCTCTTCTTTTTCTATAGTCTTCCGTATCCAGCTTTACACGAATAAAGTCTTCTTTATGCTCCTTATTTAAAACTAAGGAACAAAGATACTGTAAAGAATCCAAAGTCTGTCCTCTTTTTCCGATGAGAATTCCCATATCCGGACCAACAAGATTGATATAGAGCTCATTGCTGTTCTCATGGAAATCCATCTCCAGTTCTACATCCATATCCATTCCACTGAGAACGGAACTTAAAAACTGTCTTATTTTTTCCTTGTTTTCTGCGATTTCCGCTTCTGTTAACGGAGTAAACTCTCTTTTTTCTACGCTTATCAATTCCTCTGTTTTATTTTCCGGAATACTTCTTTTTTCTCTTGTCTCTCTTGGCAGAGGAACGGGATCGTAACCGCCGCGACTAAATCCTTTATAATTCTCCGGAGTCTTTTTATAAGCATTTTTCTTATCTTTACTAATACTCTCTTGCTTTTCTTCTTTCTTTTCCGGAAAATGCTCTTTCCGTTTTATTTCTTTCTTTTCTTCCTTTATTTCCGCTTTTTCTTCCGACTTTTTGGAAGAAGAACCGCTCTCCGCAGTTTCTTTGGAAAGCGCCTTTTTCTCAGCCTCCTGCTCTACATTTTCTTTTACAAAAGCCTCAATAATCCAAGGTTTTGCTCCTATACCCAGTATTCCCTTACTTCCCTGGATTAAAACGGTATAAGAGATTCGGTCGGATGTAGTATGTAACTGTATGGTAGCCTTAGTAATGGCTTCTTCCATCGTCTTTGCGGATACTCTGATTTTATCCATAGCTTTTCCCCCTAAGCCTTATGACTTTTTCTCATGCTTTTCATTATACAATTGCACCATATTTGCCTTACTTGCCAAAGAACCTTCCTTTGCATTTCTATTGTAATACTCTGTAGAATCTTTGGTCTTTTGGCTTTGTTTGGCAATACGCTCCAAACGATTCTTCTCCTCGGAATCTTCTTTCGCCTGCATGGATTTTAAGCGATTTTCCATTGCTTTTTCATCAATGGGAGGAAGACCTCTTTTGGCTCTCTTCTCATTCGCTTTAGCCATGGCTTCCTGTAAAAGCTGTTCGTTGGTTTTCTTCCCGAAATACCAGTTCAGAATAAGCTGCTGTATCAGCATAAATAAAGAGGAAGCAATCCAGTATAAACCGATACCGGAAGCAAAAGAGAAACAAAACCATACCGACATCAGAGGCATCATGACATTCATACTCTTCATCATCTGTGCAGATTGGTCGCCTTCTGCTGTCTGAGGCATGCTCTGCTTCTGCATAAGAACGGTAGAAGCCCATTGTGTAAGACCTGCCAAAATCGGAATCAGCCAGTAGATATTTGGCTTAAGTCCATAAGCGGAAGGTGCTGTTGCCAAGTTTAATCCCAAAAAACTGTTAATCTCCGCAGATTTTGCTGCAGCTGTTTCGATTACTGAACTCGCATTAGGGAAAACTTCCGGAAGTTTTGCCCACTGCGCAGGATTTAATTTATATAAAAAGTCAATTACAAAGTTATGTACAGCCGTGCTGTCGTATTTTTGCGGATCGTCCAACCCTAGGTTGTGTAAGGTTTTTAAAATCGACTTAAGCCCGTTATTTTCTCCAAATGTCACCAAGGCCTGTGCTGCATTTGCACCGCCTATAGCGGAAGATACATTCTCATATACCACCTTCACTGCCGGTACATACGCCGGAATATTCATAATAATACGGTACAAAGCAAAAATGATGGGCATTTGTAAAATCAAAGGAAGACAGCCTGCTGTCATCGATGTGTCATATTTCTCATAAATCGCTTTCATCTCTGCCTGCTGTGCCATCATCGATGCCTGATCGGTCTGATTCTTATATTTTTCCTGAACCGCTTTAATCTCCGGTTGCATGATTTGCATCATCCGAGAAGACTTCTGTTGTTTAATGGAAGTCGGAGCCAAGATAATTCTTGTCACCAGAGTGAAAAGGATGATAGATAAACCTATGTTGGGAATGCCGATTTGTGCCAGAAAACTATAAATTGCATTCATGACCAAACCCAAAAAAGTCACAATAAGAGTCCAAATCGGTCCAAAAATAGGTAAACTAGACGTATTTTTAGTCAATAAAATAAGATAATTCAAGTTTTTCTCCCTTCATCATTAGGGAACAGGATCATATCCGCCCTTAGCAAACGGATTGCAACGAAGCACTCTCCAGATTGCCAACCATAAACCTTTCACACAACCATATTTTCGTATTGCCTCATAGGCGTATTGAGAGCAAGTAGGTGTGTATTTACAAGAGCCGTATCCTTTTAAAGGGGACAAATATTTCTGATAAAACCGAATCATTCCCAAAAAAATTTTTTTCATAAATCCCTCTTTTTCTAGGATAAACATATTTTAAAACTGACTTTCTTCCTATTAAAATGGATTCTATCCGGAATAGATAAAAAGTCATAATCGTAAAATCGGCTCTTCAGCAGGAAAGAAAGAAGCCCAAAAACTTATTCTTTCCCGTCCAGTATATGATGCCTGCTACATAGTTCCAGATACGCTTTCTCGAAATCAAAGTAAGTACAGTTCTTCCCGCCCTGTCTTACTACAAGAATGATGTCTTTACCCAAACAAATTTCTTGATGTAATCGAAATATTTCACGGAGTTTTCTTGCTATACCATGTCTAACCACAGAATTCCCTATTTTTTTGGAACAGGATATTCCCAAGCGATTATGCGGCAATGCATTATCCACAACATACATGACAAAACAAGAATTTGCTAAGGATTTTCCCCTTTTATACCCTTTTTGAAAGTCATCATTGGATTTTATAGACGGAAAACGCTTCATTAAATTAACTCCATGGTTGAAGAAAGACCGCTAAAAAGCGGCCTTAAAAAATCTTAACTTTTAAAAATTTATGCAGATAACTTTGCTCTACCTTTAGCTCTTCTTGCAGACAATACCTTTCTGCCGTTTGCCGTGGACATTCTCTTTCTGAATCCATGCACTTTGGCTCTTTGTCTTGTCTTCGGCTGGAAAGTCATTTTTCCCTTATGCATACGGACACCCCCTTTTTTTAGTGTATGGCTAAGCCACCGATCGTTTCTCCGGGAATTATTCGTCCTTATCCGAAGGTCCCGAATAAACTCCTAATTTTGGGTAAACATCGTGTGTATTATAATGAAAGCCTAAGAACACGTCAATAGAAAATTTTCCATCGCAAAAAAGAATACAGTTGTTTGATTTTATCCACAAATTTATCCACTTATCCACATTTTTCTATTTTATCCACAAATTATTCCTGTACTGTGGATTTAATTGCGTTTTATACACTGTCTTGTTGAAAAAGAGAGAATAAATCGATGTTTAAATGTGGACAAAGGTAATCCACATTTAAACATTTTAAAATCATCAACAAACTATGTTTATCTTTTCCCTTTTCTATCCACAAAAAGCAAAGAGAAATCTTTTAAATATTTTTTTTCCTCCTTTTTAACTGATTTATCCTTTCCGCTTTGTACCTTGATAAAGACCCCTCCATGCTGTAAAATAGATAGGCTTTATCTTCTATCTGTTTATCGATTTATAAAGGGCGGAGTATGACAAAAGACTTAGAAATTATAAAAAGTAAATGGAGCGAAATATTAAATACGGTTAGAGAAATTGAACCGATTGCGGATGTTACCTATGATATCTGGATTGCTCCTTTGAAACCATACGATATCGTGGAGGATAAGCTGGTTCTCTTAGTAGACAAAAAACAATTTATTCCCGTGATAGAAAAGCGATACGACCAGACCCTTCGTATTGCCATCATGGAGGTTACCGGAATCAATAAAGATCTCCTCTTTATCGATGAAGCCGGATTGGACACGATTTATAAGAAGGATAAGGAAGAAGAACTGAGTTTTTCCGATGCATTAAAGAATGCCAATCTGAATTCCCGCTACACTTTTGACTCTTTTGTCGTAGGTTCTTCCAACGACCTCGCTCACGCAGCCTGTGTTGCCGTAGCGGAACTTCCCGGAGAACAGTACAATCCCCTCTATATTTATGGAGGAGCCGGCCTCGGTAAGACCCACCTTATGCAGTCTGTAGCGCACTTTATTCTGGAACAGAATCGAAACACAAAGATTCGCTACGTTACATCGGAAACTTTTATCAATGAATTTGTTGACAGTATCCGAAATAAAAACAACATTTCCCCGGCGGAATTTCGAAAAAAGTATAGAGAACTCGATGTACTCTTAATTGATGACATCCAATTTTTAATTGGAAAAGAAGGAACACAGGAAGAATTTTTCCATACCTTCAATACGCTCTACGACAATCGAAAACAGATTATCATTGCCTCCGATAAACCGCCAAAAGACATTGACAATTTGGAAGAACGACTTCGTTCCCGATTTGAAGTCGGCCTAATTGTCGACATCCAGATGCCGGACGTGGAAACCCGTATGGCTATTCTTCGAAAAAAAGAAGAATTGGAAGGCTACAATATCGACAATGAAGTCATCAAGTACATTGCGGATAACATCAAGTCCAACGTCCGCGAATTGGAAGGTGCCCTTACGAAGGTTGTCGCTAAGTCCAGGCTCGTAAAACAACCGATTACCCTGTCTCTGGCAGAAGAATTGTTGAAAGACCACATCACTCCGAGTGAAAAAAGAGAAATTACGCCAAAGCTTATTATTGAGCTTGTGGCAGAACACTACAACTTAAAGGTCTCCGACTTATCTTCCCCCACAAAGAAGAAAAACATCGCTTATCCCAGACAGATTGCCATGTATCTTTGTAGGGAAATGACAAATGTACCGCTCGTCACTGTTGGAGAACTCCTTGGCGGAAGAGATCACTCTACTGTCATCCACGGATGCGATAGAATATCCACAGATTTACACACAAACGAACAATTGCAATCCACAATAGAGAATTTACGAAAAAAGATAGAAAAGTAAATTCCAACTCTATACAGGATTAGTCCACATTGCATTTCCGTCCGTAAAGGGCGTAAAACCTGAAAAAAACAGGCTTCCAACATTTACACAAGCCCTACTATTACCACTAGGTTAAAAGAAAAAGAAAGAAGGGAAAAACATGAAATTACATTTTCAAAAAAATGACCTTGTTTCAGCAATACAAATTGTAGCACGTGCCGTTGCTTCAAAAACAACGATGAGTATTATGGAGTGTATTCTCCTGGATGCGACAGAAGGAAAAATCACACTGACCGGAAACAAATTGGAATTCGGAATAGAAACGATATG
>ERZ773196.301-NODE-301-length-32064-cov-21.177919_pt1 | contig 32064 bp, 36 predicted proteins | sample MGYA00581009_ERZ773196 | MGnify/ENA primary metagenome ERZ773196 (study PRJEB29015, sample SAMEA2738162) | human oral metagenome | biome: human oral; feature: human-associated habitat; material: saliva | place: China | collected 2243 ... | reverse complement strand
CATACGGGAACAGTATAATCTAGCTTGTGGAGACCGTGTAAAACTAAAGCTTTTAGCAATGTAGTGGTCGGTGAAGCAAGAATCCCTGTCGTGGGGAGTGTCAAATGCTTAAGAAAAAGTTATTTCTGTATAAATACGGAGACAAGGTTAAATTTATCGAGGAGTAGAAAGGAGATTATATATGGATTTTGACTGGAAAAAGGTTAAATATATTGATGGTGAATTTGAAAACAAGCCGCCAATTGGGAAGCCTCTTTTATTAAGAGAAGGCTCATATTATTCTTGGATTGACGAGCTTTGTGAGATGGAAGACGGAACAATATTCTTGCCATCAAGAATGGTTTTAATCTATGTTGAAGGCGTGGGCGTTGTTGACGATCTTATTGCAGCTTACGCTGAGCTGAATACGCCAAAAGAGAAATTTGAGGCTGCTGTTAACAATGCGAAAAACTGCCGAACGAACTCTCTTCAATCCTCTATCAGGATGCACACACTAACAAAACATGCTAGTAATCACGGGAATAGACCTCTTAAGATTAAGGGCCTTAAGGGCATAGCTGATATGCTTGGCAAGTAAGCAGAAGGGAGGTAATTTGAAAAGAATTAGAAATAATATCTCGAAAATTATATTAATTGAAGTGCTTATACTATTTGTCTTGATTGGCACAGTTGTAAGCAACGCACAAGAAGTTAATAACAGATCTGCGTTTAAAGTAAAGCCAATATCGTTAAGTGTTCATCTTGTTAAAGCAGTTACGACTAATGATTGCCACGAAGTCATTCAGACGAAGGCAAGCACGGCAATTAAAGAGAAGGCAGAAGCTGACAAAAAGGCCGAAGAAGATGCCAAGAAAAAAGAAGAAGAAAAGAAGCTAGTGGTTATTGAGACCTCATATAACGGAAACAAGCTAACTAAGTCACGAGGCGCTATACAAGGGCCATCTGGGAAAGAAACATACTACAATCTTAACATGACAGGGGTTGTTTCAATCATGAGAAGAATGGGATTTAGCGAATCAGAGTACCCATATAGCGTAAGGGCTGATGGAGTTAAGTGTTTAGGGCCTTATGTAATGGTTGCAGCTCACTTAGGAAAGCGACCAAGAGGCTCAAAAGTGCAGACCAGTCTTGGTGCTGGAATAGTATGTGATACGGGTGGCTTTGCAGCTAACAATCCAACACAAATTGATATTGCAACGACATGGTAGGGGCTAGTAAGCCCCCTTTTTTGTGCCTGAATTCCTGCGAAATTTGACCATATCGGGGTTTTAATGGTTAATAGGTATATTGATATGGTTTGATGCAAATAGTCTATAAATAAACTCCTTATTTTTCGCAGATGAATATTTTTTGTTTAACTCATTTTCGCAGACAAGTATTTTATGACTGAGAACTTGCTGTGTTCTTAAATTTCTCATCTGCGAAAACGGCTTGTGCGTTTTTCTGTTTTAAGTTATAATACTCCCATGTTATAGTTCGCTTTTGAAGTTTGATTTAAGAGTAACTATATTAATAATTATTTTTGGAGACGGGCCATATGGCGTGTCTTTTTTGTTTGTAAAGGAGAATAAAAATGGAAAAGAAAATAACGCTTACAACTGGAGAAGAATTCATCCTAAATCTGCCAGTAACAGACAACGACTACAGGCTTCTCGGTAGACTAAAAGAGGACTGTGAGTATTATCTAGGATATGGTGCTAGACAGAATAAGCATCTATATTACAAAGATGAAGAAAAAATAATCGTGGCCATGACAGAGATCTATGACAGTCTCGTAGAGAAGCCAGAGTGGCTAACAATAGAACAGATCGCAGCATATGAAGAACAGATGCTGCGTCCAATCATGAACTTTGAAGAGTATCTCAAAAACTTTGATTTCACTCTTAAGTGCGAAGGTGAGAATTTCCGTATTTGGGATAACCAGAGGGAAGATTATGTTTTCGAAGGAAGACTTAATAATGTTTCTATTGCAGATTCCATAGAAGAGCTTACTACTTATATTTGCGATTCTATTGATGAGGACATGCAGTACCACATTGAAAACCATATCGGGCCTTGGGGAATGCTGGAAGAAAAGCCTATTTGTGATTATGAATCTTTCATAAATGAATACAAAGATAGGGGTGGCTTTGCAAAAAATTACTTATTCAAGGTAATGATGTGTACGGCTATTCCAAGACTGATTTCGTTAAGCTAAGAGGAGAATAAAGATGAATACAATAACGAGGGAAATACAAAGCTCGTTTGATCTTGGTCAGCAGTTTACAATGACAGATCTTTATGAGATGGTAACTGTTACCGAAAAGAGACATTCAATCAGGGCTAGAGTCTATGAAGGCGTTGAAAAGGGATTATTTGAAAAGATAGCAAGAGGCGTATACACGCTAGTCACAAAAGACAATGAGAGCATTGCCCTTATTCAAGGTGATGGCAGAGACCTTTCAATGATTCCTGATTGCTCAATTGACTGCATTATTACAGATCATCCATATTCTGACGAAAAGTCGAACAAGGGTGGTAATCGTGATTTTGCAGAGTATGAAGCCTTTAATTATAGTCTTGATGATTTTAAAGAGAAGGCTCGTGTTTTAAAAGATGGAGCATTTATGATTGAGTTCTTCGCAGAGGAAAATAGCAACAATTTTGAGTACATATATTCTTGCAAGAAGATGGCTGAGGAGGCTGGGCTTCTTTATTACTCGAAGGTAGATTGGAAGAAGGGTGATTTTGTATCTAACACAGGAAGAAAGGCTAAGAATACAGAGCAGATGATTTTTTTCACAAAGGGAGAGCCAAGAAAGCTCAAACTAGATGCAAAGAAAAACAAAGCGTTAGCCTTAGATAACGAGCTAGATATTAAGGGTTTAAGCTCTTATGACGTTGCTGATCTTCTTGACATTAACAATCTTGAGGTTTCGAGGATGAAAGGGTCTGCAATGATGCTTCCAACGGTATTTGACGTTCCAAATACTGAGAAGAAGAACAGAGTTCACCAAGCAGAAAAGCCTATAGAGCTATTCAAACAATTGCTTGAATATATAACCCTAAAGGGTGAAGTTGTTCTCGATCAGTTCGCTGGCTCTTGTAATCTTGGTATAGCTTGTCTTGAAGCAGGAAGAAGTGCTATCTTGATTGAGAAGGATAAGGAAACATACAAGCTTGCCAGTAAGAGATTATCTGAGATGTTCTCATAACCAATGGCCCTTCGGGGCTATTTTTTTATGTGTTTTTATGAATAACAATTATGCGTAAATAGAACTTGAAAAGTAAATATTTCTTGATTTAGTACAGTGAAATATCTTTGTAATAGAGCAACAATATGATATAATGATGATAATGTTTATAGCTTAAATTTAAAGAAAGGATTGTTTGTTTATGTTTTTACGGAAATCGAGGGGGGGGGTAAAGACCCACCTTAAAAAAGCTATGGGGCTTGGCATTGCTAGCGTCTTTATTGTTGGAAGCTCTATCGTTCCAGCATTTGCAGATGCAGCAAGCAGAAACATTCCTATTCCAAATGTTGAATACACAACGGGGGATTGGTATGTAAAAGAAAACGCACACCTAATAAAGAACAAAGATGTTTCAGATTTAAGAAATATCGTTGAGTTTACTGTAGATACGAGTCAAGGAATAGACAAAGATACAGGAAGGGTGTGGGATGATGATGATGCTCTAGGAGAAAAATATGTTTACGCTAAAGGGAGCAGGAAGACATCTAATATTTACGGCTCTATGTTCTATGCAACCAATGGATATTCTGCGAAATTCCCTAAGTTGTTTATCGACAGAGACTCTAAAAGATATGTTGATATGATTGTTAAAGGTGATACAACAAATCTTAATGCGGTTGGATATGAACCATTCACTAGAGATAATTCTCCGCTCTTGTCTGTAACAAAGACAGATGTTCTCTTTAACGGATTAAGGGCGCAGCATACGGGAACAATAACAGTAGAGCTTAGATATAATGACAATGGGTCGTTATATGATAAAGATACTATGATGCGTTTTGTTGATCTTGATACTGCTGGTGAAGAAGTAAAGATGGATAATAGCTTTGACGGAAAATATTATGTGCCAGATGTTTCGCCTAGTGATTGGTGGCTAAAAAAGGACGCTGATGGGTGGATAGGTAATAGCACTACTAATCCAGACAACGAGACATTCAAAACTGGATTTGCGTTTTTCGTTCATAACGGCAAGATTACGTTCCAAGCAAAAGCTAATTCCGCAGGGTTCTGTATAGCAGCCAATGGCGTAGACAACATGTATGGCTCTTTGAAGGTAATCAAAGAATCGAACTAAAGAAAGGATAATATTATGAAACTTAAAAAGATTTTAGTTATGGCAATGGCATTTGCAATGCTTATTCCGTCATTTGCTTTTGCTGATGATGGTCCATTCATTAAGGATTTATCAAAGCCAAGGGCTAAGCCGTATGAGTGGCAGTTCTATAACAAGAACGGTGAGGCAATTGACAGAAGAATTGTTCGTGCTGATATAAAAATGAAAGCTCTTAGTGCTAGGCATATAGAAACGCACGGAGTTAAAATTCAGCCAGAGGGTAAAGAGTTTGTTAAGGATTATTTCAATGATCTTGATAACAAGCTAAAAGATTTGACGATTAGAATTGGCGATCCTAAGGCTTATGAAAATACTGTTTGTGCTATTAAGAATCAGGATGTTAAATATACCGACAAAGAGTCTCTTAAAAAACTATATCTGAAAGATCTTGGATTAGACGATAAAGTTGAGTTTTCTGATGACTGGTATATGAAAGAAATTCTATATATCTGTGCTTTGCCAGGGTCGGAAATAGAAGTTACCAATATCTATGTTGGTGGTAAACTACAAGATGCTTCGTTCAAGCTAAGGGTTAATGATGATTGTTCGCTTTCTCCTGTTGATAGTACAACTAAGGTTGATGGAGACACAGTAAATCTGTTTTTCGGGGGAAAGCCAGCAAACAGCGACAAGCCTGTGGTTGGTCCGTCAGACAATAATAAGCCTTCCGATAAACCAAATGCTGATAAGCCAAACGCTGACAAGCCAAATACTGATAAGCCTTCCGATAAGCCAGTTGTAGATAACAATAAGCCAGCAGATAAGGTTGATGGCAAGACATCTACTGATAAAGTAGATTCTGTAAAGCCTGTAGTTGACAATAATGCAAGTCAGAATGTGAACAATGTTGTAAAAAGACCTGCTGTCGCTAACGCAGACACACCAAAGACGTCTGATAGCTCTAACATTGCTTTATATTCCATGCTATTAATCGGCTCTATAGGTGCAATTAGTGTTATGTTTAGAAGGAAACTAAGAACAAATAAGTAAGGAGGGTTAAATGAATTTAAGATTTAAGAAAATCGTAACTATTGGACTAGCAACCATCTTTTCTGTTGGCGCTTCAATAATGGCTGTTTCCGCAGCTACACTGCCGAATATTCCAATTCAAAATGCAAAATTTGTATCTGAGGATTGGTATATTAAGCAAAATACTCACTTGATCAGAAATGATCAAATTACAGACCTTAGAGCTGTTGCTGAGATTACAGCAAATAACGGTCTGGTCGTTCAGAGGAACGCCAATCAGTGGTATACAGATAATAGCGAAACGCTTATCACTTTACCAAAGGGGCTAAAAGGTTCTAATCTATCTGGAAATTCATGGGGAACTACAAATGCTTATACTATTAAGCTTCCAAATTATTTCACAGATAGACAGTCTAAAAGATCTGTAGATATGATTATCAAGTGTGATACGCTTGCATACACTTTGCAGAGTTCAAGTAACTTGCAGCATGATAGTGCAGCAGCTTCAATCACTAAGACAGATATTTGGATTGGGCCTTACTATGGTCAAATGACTCAGGGCATGACAATTGAGCTTCGCTACCATGATACGGGAGATCTGTATGACAAGGACACTATGATGAGAGTTGTAGACCTTGATGGTGCGGGTGCTGAGTATGTTAAAATGGGTGCTGGATTTGACGGCAATCACTACATACCAGGAGTTAGCGAGTCTGATTGGTGGCTAAAGAGAGATGCTGATAATTGGATCGGTAATGGAAGAAATTCATTTGATAATGAAACTTTTAAAACTGGGTTCGCTTTCTATATCCACGGTGGTAAGATTTCATACCAGATGTGGCAAAATGATTGCGGAACAGGAATTGGTTCTAACGGCGTAGAAAACCAGCTCGGTTCTCTAAAGATTATTAAAGAGTCTAATTAGTGGGGGGGGGGTAGAACTATGAAAAGATTTAGACTGCCCCTCATTTTAGGGCTAATAATGATGTTTTCGGTTATGCCAGCTTTTGCTGGTACACCAAGTGTAACAAGTGTTGTAAGCAGCTTGCCGAACCTTACAGGCGGTAGACCTCTTCGTGACATATCAACTGTAGATGCAGGACTTACCCAAGACACAATGCTTATCAATAAACTTGATAATCCAAATCATTTGCCGAAGTTTGTTGTTAATGATCCATATAACACTTTAACGAAAGTGCCAAGTAGTCATCCACAGAATACTGCTGCAAATGGAGCATGGAGAACGAACTTCTCTGATAAGACTTATGTGTATAATGATGATTCTACATATATTCTCGTTAAGGATTATTTCAAGTTTAAAGGCAAGTGGTATGACAAGAAGATAATCTTTCGTCAGATCAATAACCAGATGAGTTTTTATTTTAGTAAACGTGAGGTTTCTTTCTCTAGTGATATACTGTTTAGCAACGGTTCTATGTGGGGAGAAGTCAAGGTTGATACCCAGATACTAGATAAAGATGGGAATAAAGCTAAGATACCAAATCTCATGATTGGAGTTGATGATATAGATTTCGCTGGTATTCCGAGAGAAACGTTTAGGATTGAAAACTTTGTTATAAACGCTAATAATACGTTTGTACATCACCTAAGCACATATCTTGTTACATCAAACAATGCTGTTTATGGTACAGATGAAAGTGATGATTACAGACCAGTATTCTTTGCTCAAACAGGTATTGAGAATGGTGAAGTGAAGGGTATGTGGTATGGAACGCCAAGGGGTGCATACTCAGGATGTTATGTATCTTCTGGGCTGCATCTAAGGGTAACAAACGTACATTACCGTGCTGATAATGGTGGTGAAATTATGGGCGTGAAAGATGAGGTTGTTTATCTTGGAGATAATGCAAGTCTCTCAGAGACAACAACAAAAGCTAAAGAAAACTATAAGTTTACGACATGGACGGCAGATAGAGACGTTACATTAAATGACGGCTCGGTAATAACTGCTGGAACAGAAATGTCAGGAGAACAAGTAGGACAGTCGGTTATCGACAGAGAAACGACTTTTACTGCTCACTTTAATAAGACTGTGGGTAGTTTGAAAGTAATAAAAGAATCTAAGTAAGGAGGAAATATGCGATTCGAAAAACAATCTAATGGCAAAAAGCCAAGACTGCTAAAAATGATTTCAATGATGGTTCTCGCATTTGTGATACTAATTCCGTCATTTTCGTTTGCAGCAGAAACTTCTAGCCAGACTAGTAAGGTTGAGAACGTAGTAACTCAGCCTAAGAAGCTATCAAGAACAAAGCGTAGCGTAGTAGCGTCTACTGTTCCAGATAGCGAAAAGCCGACACTAGAGGGGTGTGAGTTCGGTGTTTATGCTGACGAGGACTGTACGCATAAGCTCGACACGGTAGTTATCAAAAAGAACTCAGATGGAACGTATTCTGGAGTAAACAAGGGTGGTGAAACACTTCCTGCTGGAAAGCTTTATGTTAAAGAGCTAAAGGCTGCTACGGGATATAAGCTAAACACTAATGTTTATCCAGTAAACATTCAGGCAGGACAAGAAGTTCCGCTTACAATCAACAATGAGCTTGATGTAGTAGAGCCAGTTATAGCTAAGACATCTGATGTGCAGAAGATTAAATCAGCTTCTTTGGATAATCCGCAGTATGTTAAGTATACTGTAAAAATGAAGAACCCAAGTTCAACAGCAATGGTCGCTAACTATGTTCTTCAAGACGAAATTCAGAAGCCAAACAACAATGCTGCAATTATCGAAAAAAGCAGCGTAGTTGGTGATATTAATGGAGAGGCATTTACTTCGTTTGAATCAATCACAGAGAGAGGTTTTAAAACAAACCCTGTAGTTCTAAAGCCAAACCAGACGCTTACTATTAATTACACAGTAAAAATTACTGGTAGACTTGGAAAGACTGGACTAAAGAATGCTCTTTCTACAAACGCTCCTGTTCCAGAAGTTTATAAAATTGGTACAAGCGTAGAACACGGTACTATTGATCCAAGCATAGAAAACATTGACGGTGGTTCTACAAAAACTATTAATTATGCACCAGATACTGGCTATCAGATTAAGTCTGTAACTGTTGACGGACAAGAGGTTAATACTGCTGATCATCCAACCTCTTATGAGTTTGCAAACATTGATAGCAACCACAAAATTCATGTAGTTTATGAGCCAGCTCCTAAGGTTGAAAACCCAACAAAGACTTTTGACAAGCAGGTTTATCATGATGGAGAAAAGGTTGAGTCAACAATCGTTGCTTCACAGACTGGAATTGAGGGGTCTGTTGCTAAGAATGTAGTGATTGCTGATGCAAGCAATGACACTCTAAAGTTTGACCTTGATTCTGTAAGTGCAAAGATTGTAGGCAATCATGGTTCATCTGAGCCAGTTATCACAAAAGACGAGGCTACTGGTAGTTTCAGAGTAACAATTGCTGAGTTTAAGGGTGGAGATGCTGTTAATGTTAAAGTTAACGGAAAGGCTATCACCAAGAACGAAAAGATTGTAAATGATGCTACTGTAACAGCTCTTGGAAAGACAAATAATGTACATGCAGAAGCTGCTTCTGTATACAAGATTGATACTAAGGTTGTTAACGGTACTATCACAGATAGTATGAATGAAGTTGCTAGAGGTTCTGATAAGGATGTTAAGTATTCTCCTAAGGAAGGTTATCACCTTAAGTCAGTAACTGTTGATGGCAACGAAGTTGATAAGACGCAGTTCGAAAGCAAGTATAGCTTTACTAATATCACAGCTAACCACAAGGTAGAAGTTGTATATGAGGCTACACCTAGCGTTACTGATCCAACTAAGACTTTCGATAAGAAAGAGTACCTAGAGGGCGAAACAGTAAAGAACGAGATCGTTGTAGGACAAAACGGAACAGAGGGATCTGTTGCTAAAAATGTAGTTATTTCAGACCAGAACACGACAAGCATGAAGATTGATACCGATTCAATCAAGGCAGTTGTTGAAGGTTCAAACGGAACATCCGACCCCGCTATCACTGTACAGAACAAGGATAATGGTGTATTTACAGTAACCGTTGCTGAGTTCAAGGCTGGCGATAAGGTAAAGATTACATTTAACGGTACAGCTCTAAACAAGTCTGCTAAGATCGATAATACTGCTAAGGTAGTTTATGACGGCAAGACAAAGACTGTAACAGCAGAGGCTGAATCAATCTATAAGGTTGAAACAAAGGTTGTTAACGGAACAATTACTGATTCCGATCTAAGAGTTAAACACGGCAGCGATAAGAAGATTTCTTACTCTCCAAAAGAGGGATATGAACTTAAATCGATAACTGTTGACGGAAACGAAGTAGACAAGACTCAATTCAAGAGTGAGTATGACTTTACTAATGTAGCAGCAAATCATAAAATTGAGGTTGTTTACGAAGGAACTAATGCTCCTAAGATCGAAAAGCACTTTGACAAGAGCGAATACAAGATTGGTGAGACAATTCTAAACACTATTATTTTCAGAAATGATGGAGTTAAGGATGCAATCATCAAGAACCTTGTAATAGCTGACCAGAACAAAGATGGCGTAAAGATTGACACTAGCTCAATTGAGGTCAACTACACTGGCTCTGGAAACCCTATTGTAAAGGTTATAGACGCTGCAACTGGAAAGTTCAATGTGCTGTTTGATGAATTCAGGGGTGGAGATCAAGTAACTATTAAGTTTAAGTCTATCTTTGAAAAGAACACAGAAAAGGTTGAGAATGATGCAGATGCAACTGGTGACAACATAGAGAAGATTACTGCTCATGCAGAAGCTACTCCAAAGTACGAAGTTATCACAGAGGTTGTAAACGGAACTATCTCTCCTAATGTAGAAGTTAAGAAGGGCGAAAACGCTAAGATCGAATACACGCCTAATGATGGCTATAAGCTAAAAAAGGTGACTGTTGACGGCAAGGTTGTAACTGATCACCCTGAAAACTATGACTTCACAAACATCAATGACAATCACAAAATTAAGGTTGAGTATGAGGCTATTCCAAGACCAACAATTACAAAGAGCTTCGATAAGGCTAACTACAAGGTTGGAGATGTAATCAAAGCTACTGTAACGGTTAAGGAAACAGGAAATGCTGGTGCTGTATCTCACGGAGTTCTCGTAACTGATGCAAATCAGACAGGCTTCAAGATTAAGACAGATACAATCAAGGCAACTGTTTCAAAGTCTACTGAAAGAACATCTAGTGATGAACCAAAGGTAACTGTAAAAGATGCTGATAAGGGAATATTTGAGGTAGGTCTCGATAGTATTGATTCTAGCCAGACCCTCACAATCACATATGATATGGAGATTACAAGAGAATCTGGAGACATTAAGAATCAGGCTAACCTAAAGACTACTGAATATCCAAAGGACGTTCCTTCTGAGGCTACTGGAAAGGTAACATTTGATGTTGCTACAAAGGTAACTGGAGGTAAGATTACTCCACCAGTAAATGATGTTCCATTTGGAACAGACGTTGTGATCAACTACACACCTGATGAGAATCATTACCTAGAGAAGATTTCTATTGACGGAAAGGAAGTAAAGACTGATAAGATTGAAAAGTCTTATATGTTTAAGAAGATTGAGAATAACCACAAGATTGAGGTTGTTTACAAGAAGCTTCCAACACCAAAGCTAGAAAAGAAGTCTGATAAGGTTGATTACATTAAGGGTGATGTAGCTAAGTACACAGTAACTCTAACTAATGGTGATGCTCTTGCTGAGAATGTCGTTCTAAAGGACGTATTCGAGAAGGAAAAGATTGATGCTGGCGTAATGCAGCTTGACAAGGACTCAATCAAGATTGATGGAAAGAAAGTAAATTATGCAGAAAGCTACAACTTTGAGAAGCTCGAAGCAGGACAGAAGGTAGTTCTCACATACGAAGCTAAGGTTCTAAAGGATGAGGATAACTCAGTTAGGAACGAAGCAAGTGTGATTGCGAAGGGCATGGATAAGGAAATTAAGGTAAATAACACCATTAAGATCCACGAAATTCCAAAGCTAAAGATTGAGAAGAAGTCCGATAAGAAGTCTTACAAGGTTAACGAAATTGCTAAGTATACAATTACAGTAAGAAATGATGGAAAGTTTGATGCTCATAACGTGTCTGTTAAGGATAAATTTGCGCAGGAAGGACTGATGGAAATTCAGAAAGATACTGTAATGGTGAACGGTAAGGCTGTAAGCTTTGATAAGCTATCGGTTGAATCTCTAAAGGCTGGCGATACTATGACTATTACATATAGTGCTAAGGTTCTAAAGGATGTTAATGCAGAGGTTGTTAATACTGCTACCGCAACAGCGGATTACATGGAGTATGTAGTAGATGGAAATGGCAACAAGGTTGTTAAGAACCCACCTACGGCAACTAACAAGGTTAATATCGAAAAGACACCAGTAAAGCCAAGCCTAGTAAAGACAGGTGATGCTACAAGAGTTCTCTCTTACGGAGTAATTCTTCTTGGTTCAGCTCTAGCTCTAATCGTTACTATGAGAAGAAGAAAAGCTGTTAAATAACAACAATTAAGGCTCTCATTAAGAGGGCCTTTTGTTTTGCGTATTATCTTTGAAATAGTATGCTAGTATGATATAATATACATGCTACAAAGTTTGGCGAAGCTTGGTAGAGTTATCCATTTATGGTGGCCGATTCGTTTTGGCCACTATATGTATTTATTAGGAGGCAATCATGGTAAAGAAAACTGTTTTTGATGTTGCAGATTGGTTCTTAGGCAAAGATAGTATGAGTCCTAAGAAGCTACAGAAATTGGTTTATTATGCCTATGCGTGGGTTTTAACTTTAATGAATGAAAATGAGGATGATTTAGATATTAAGCTCTTTGATTCACGAATAGAGGCTTGGATTCACGGGCCTCTACTTCCTGAACTTTATCATGAGTATAGGGGAAAGAGTATGATCCCTCAAAAGAGTAGCGTTCCTTGTTTTGATGAGGATATAGAAGATATAATGGAACAAGTTTGGGATGTATATGGCATATATACAGGCAATCAGCTTGAGAGTATTACGCATAAAGAGTCTCCGTGGATTGAGGCAAGAGGGAATTGCCCTCCAGCAGAGGCATGCACTAATGAGATCACTGATAAGAGTATTTATCGCTGTTATATAGAAAGGGTTATGTAGTGCGACAGCATGCCTAAATTCTTGCGAAATTTGACCATAGCGAGGTTTTTATAGCATTTAGGTATATTGTATGACTAGGTAAATTTACGCTTGTATTTGGCAGTAAAATATGCAATAATAATTAGGAACTTACTATTAAATCGAACTATTTAAACTGACTCTGTTTAATCAGACTTGGCCCTCGAAAGAGGGTCTTTTCTGTTGCTTTTAAATTTTCGCAGACAAGTATTTTAAAGGGCGATAATTTATCGTATTTAAGAATTTCTCATCTGCGAAAATGACTTGTGTATTACGAACAAATAAGTTATAATATCTCCATACTATAGTTTGCTTTTAGAGTTTGATTTAAGAAGTGACTATATTTATATAAATTGATGCAAACCTTTTGGGTTTGTTTTATTTTTTCAGACAGACCGCAAGGTGTGTCTTTTTATATACAAAATTATTTTAAAACAAAAGGAGATAAAGATGGAAAAGAAAAAAATAACTAAAAAAGAGGTTATAGATGCTGTTAAGAAGCATCAGCATTTTTTAAACAAAGATTGTGATGACTGGGTTCTTATGAGAGCTGATTTCAGCAATTGTCTTATTGAAGATATTGAGCTTAAGAAACTCGATATGATGCAAGTCAACTTCGCAGGAGCAACGCTAAAGGGTTGCAAATTCAAAGATGTTGATCTTACATCTTCAAATTTCGAGAGCGCAATCATAGAAGGTTTTTTTATGGATAATGTGTGCATGAATATGACAAACTTTAGAGATGCAAGGATTACTGAAGGATCTGAATTTAAAAATTTAGTAGCGTATTATGCATCTTTTGTAGATTGTTGTATGGAATATAGTGACTTTAGTAGTGCTACTTTTGATTATTCTGATTTTAGTGGGGCAAAACTAAAGACTGTTAATGCACCATATACATCATTTATGGGATGCAAGATGAAAGAAGCTGTGTTAAAAAATGCAGCTTTAAATTATGCAAATTTTATTAAAGGAGAGTTTTATAGAACTTGCTTCTTTGTTTCGGTCCTCACCAATGCATTATTCTGTAAGTCAAATCTGTATTCTGCTCACTTTGCGGGTTCTACTTTGCTTGGAGCGGATTTATCAGATGCAAACATTGACTTTGCTAATTTTGGCAAGGCTGAAATGGACGATTGTTTGATGAGGAGTATCTATGATTCAGTTAAGAATGAAAATGTTCCTTGTCTGGGTTTAGAGGAAATTCATCTAGTAGCTTATAAGTTCGCTCAGTTGATAGCCAGAAACAGCAATCTAAATAGTGGCGAAAGAATTAGGTTATGTGTTAACGAGCTGGTTGATTATATAAATACTCTTCCTGTTGCAGAAAAGCTTGGAAAGATTTATAAGTAAAGGAGAATGAAAATGAAAAAATTCTACACCTTAATTACCCTCACTGGAGTGTATGACTTAGATGATTTCGCATATGAGAAATTTTATACACTGCATAATGGGTATGTTAAAGAAAAGAAAACATTATTTTATGATGAGCTGGACGCTGTAATTGAATTATTTCAGGATTATAATTCTGAGATAGCTAAGACCTCGGATGCTGTTATGGTAACAGAACATATCCTAAAAGGTTATGATTTATGTCCAGAGTTTAGCGAAGATGAGGAAATGAATAGATTGGTTGCTCCATTATCCTCTGAGTCTATTGATTTATTAATTGAGTTTGATCAGAAGAGCAAAAGAAAGGAGAAATAAAAATGGAAAGAATCTGTAGGTGCTGTGGTAACAAGTTTGAGATTACTGGCCACAGAGAAATTGTGTACTGCTCAAAAGCTTGTTCAGATATGATCAAGAAGAAGGATCTTGAGGTTGTCAAAAATATAGACGACCAAAGATTCAGAGAACTTGCAGAGGCAATCATAGAAACCTCTTGCGTTGATTATGTTAAGGCAGATAAAGATGAGAAAAGCAACATAGAGAAGTTTTTCCTCTTTGGTCTGTTTAACAAGATCGCCCCAGATATGGATGGCGAAGTATTCGTTAATGCTTTGAGAAGAATGTAATGTTTGAGAACCTTGTAAATCTAAAAAAGAAAAGTAAAGTTTGACCCTGCTTTTAGTGGGGCTAATATATTAAAAAAGGAGAATAAAAATGGAGAAGAGTCTTAATGTTATGAAGTGTGTTTTGGTGAAGGAAACAGAGCTGAAATACACCACTAAGAGTTCACCTTGTGATACTATTGCTAATGTGCTTTTTGAATATGGTTTAAATTCAAGTGCAGAAGAAAAGATGGTTGTAGTTTGCTTAGATGTGCATATGAATATCATAGGACTGCATGAAGTAGCACATGGCGGCATTAATGGATGTTGCATAAGGATGGCTGACATTTATAAAAGAGCATTATTGAATAATGCGTATGGTATTGTAATAGCTCATAATCATCCTGGCGGCAAAGCAAGCCCATCACATGAAGATGTGATGATTACAGATAAAATTATTGAAGCTGGTAAGTTGCTAGGAATAGACTGCATGGATCATATTATTATAACAATTAATAATTACTATTCTTTAAGAGAACACGACGACACTTGCTTTGAGTAAATGAAAGGAGAAAAAATGGACATTAAAACATTCAAAGAAGAAATCAAAAAAATTAATGCTGGTGATGGAGTACATATTAAGGTTCTATCAAAGGATTATCAGCAAGCTGTTGAAAACAACAAGCTGAGACCCGAATGGTGGCCAAACCAGAAGTGGGCTGAGTTCTCTTATGGAGAAGATAAGCTTTATCTTGCTTCGAAGGGAGATGTAGATATTCTCATTACCGACAAAGAGAGCGGTGATGTGGTTGAACATCATACAGCCCCAATAAAGGATAGCTCAATCATTACAGAAGATGATGATATTATGCTAATCCTTGAGGATCAGACAGATTATGTGCTGGCTTTTGACGAAACGCCGACTCTTGTGCTTATGGATAAAGATGGCAATGTTGTTCATTCTATGAATTACCATAACAATGTAATTACTGCATTGTTTGACCACCTTGACTCAATTAAGAAGTTTATGGTTAAGTCAGAGAAGGAAGAGCCTAAGGACGAACCAAAAGAAGATGTCAAAGAGGATATTAAGGAAGAGCCAAAGAAAGAAACTGTTAAGGAAGCTCCAAAGGAAAGTCTAAAGGAAGCTAAGACTACTTCTGATAACCCAATCAAAGACAGTGGAAAGAGAGAAGAGTTTTCTACTGGTGCTATAAGAGATATTCAGACTGGTAAGGGTAGATGTGATCTACTTCCGCTTGATATTGTGGCAGAGTTTATGACTTCCAAGACGGATAAGGATGTTCTTGAACTCTTTGCTGAATTTCAGGATTCTGGTGATTACAAGTGCCTAGTAAATGCTGCTGCTAAATTCGCAGATGAGCATTTTGCTGACAGAGAGACTGCTGTTTTGGAATACGCTATTCAGCTAGAGAATGGTGCAATCAAGTACGGTCCTCGTAATTGGCAGAAAGGTATACCACTAGACAGATATATTGATTCTGGAATTCGTCATTACATGAAACATCTTCGTGGTGATAAAGATGAAAGACACGATAGGGCTGCTCTATGGAATATGCTTTGCGGTGCTTGGACTAGAAAAAATAAGATTGGTGAATAATTAGAGGGCAAAAGCCCTCTTTTTTTATGCCTGAAATCGTAAGAAATTTGACCGTAGTGAGGTTTTTGCAGCGTTGATGAATAATTTAACGAGAGTATATTCAGTAATTTTAGAAATACTCATCTGCGAAAACGGCTTGCGTATATTTCTGTTTTGGTTTATAATATTTCCATACTATAGTTCGCTTTTAGAGTTTGTTTTAAGAGTAGCTATATTTATATAAATTGATGCAAACCTATTGGGTTTGTTTTATTTTTTTTCAGACAGGCCGTAAGGTGTGTCTTTTTATATACAAAATTATATTTTTAAAAAACAAAGGAGAAACAAAGATGAAAAAGGAAATGAAGAAGAAGATTAATGACTTTGAGAAGAGAGCTTTAATGTGGTCTGATATTGAGGGTGCAGTAAATATGTTGTGCTTTGTAGCTAAAACAAACAAAGGATATTGCATGATCAATACTCTTGTTGCAACCATGCCTGACGGTAGAAAGTATGTTTTTGATAGAGATACAACAGAATACTCTATTGAAGATAATGGAGATTTATTCATGGACTGGTACGGCATATATCTTTGGGATGCTGATGATATTCATATTGATGGTGATGAGCCATTTTATATTGATATTAAAAGCGATTTCTTTAAAGATATTTTCGAGAAGGCTAAGCTTTCTTTTGAACTAGAAGATGATGCTGAAAGTGATTACAGGGTTACATTAGTAGACCTGTATTGTTAGAAAAGGAGAATAAAAATGATAAGACGTGAACTTATGCCAACAAACGGCAGAAAGTCTTTCTATGGGAAGGCTATTGTAGAGGTTGATGATTATGGTGTAGAAACGCTATTTAGCTACCAGACACCAATCATTAAGAGATTTCCTAATGGAACTCTTAAGAGGCTTTATGACGAAGCTCCTTCGTTGACGACTTCTACGCATATTAAGTCGTTTTGTGGTCTTAATAAGAGAGAGTTTATGGCTCTATAGTTTGAAACTTTTGTAGATTTAAAAAGAAAGGAAATAAAAAATGAGAAAACTAACTAATGAGCAGCTTGAGAAGCTTTTCGAAAAAGTCGGAGGATATGTGGACTATTGGTGGCTATATAAAAATGACGAATGGGCTTTTGATGCACTTTTCGAAAATATGATTGATGCAGTAAGAGCTGCTCAATATGGCGATTATGATTACACTAAGCCATATTTCAAAGTAAATGATAATGATGGAGGTCTCTATTCTATGAGTGAGGATGAATACTTCAAAGAGCTTAGAGAAGGCAAAGACGATCTTTTACAGATTTATGATAAACTCGTAAAAGACGGCGACATTGAGGACTTCCTTAATCTCTCAGAAGATGAAAGAGAACTTACTGATGATCAGCTTATGGAAGTTTTTGAGGCAGTTGGCCCTTTTGGAGAAATTATTGGTGCAACAACTAATGATGAAGATGGCTTTGAGCGTCTTTTTAAGAATGGTTTAGAAGTTGCAAGAGCCGTTAAATATGGTGATTATGATTTTACTGAACCATATATTTATTTAGGCGGTGACGGAAACCTTTATTCTATGGATGAAGACGAATTTCTTGCAATGCTTAAAGACAATAAAGATGAGCTTATGGAAGCATATGATGATCTTGTATCAGATGGTTGTATCGAAGATTTCTTAAACGAAGAAGATTAAAGTTTAGCCCCACATTTAGTGGGGCTATTATTTCAAAAGAAGGAGAAAATATGAAGAGTAAAATATACATAAAGATGCCTACCGAAGATGGTACTTTTGAACTGATTGGTAGAAGCTATGAGGCTAGAAGCACTGTAGATTTCTGCAAGAGGACGGGTGTTATCATGGATCATATCAATAGATATGCTGGGCTTCTAAAGGAAGAAAAGCTGCTCGAATCTGTTAAGAGGGTGGCTGGACCAAAGGCTGATGATATATCAACAGAGCCTTTTGGGAAAGACTGCCTGCTGGCGTTTATAGATGCTGGTAATATTCATGATGTTAAACTAGCTCATAGTAATAAAGAGGGCTGGTTCTCGGTGAACGGTGCAAGCATAGCAGCAAATGTTATTGAAGCTAATTATGTGAATAGATAAAGGAGAAAATAAAATGAATAATATTTTTTACGTTACAAATGATAGAGAACACGTTCTGGATAAGGATAGATTTATTGAGGAATTAAAAAAGGAAGATGATTACATCTATGATTTCTTTAATTCAGAAATGCCTTATGAGGTAGAAAGGTTTAGCCCTTGTGAAAGGGATTTTGAGTCATTTCTACTCGAAAATGAGTATTTTGATATTAAGGAGGTAAATGGTGTCTATGAAATGACGCTCAAAGAGGATGCGATCGAGAAAGCTCTAGCTCTTTACACGAAGACGCTTAGAGATTATGCCGACTATATCGAAAAGAATGGCACTAGATCTTATATAGGCATTAAAGAATCTAAAAGCAAAGAGGCATTTAACAACCTCTTCAAGCCATTTTATGAAAACAAGTTTATCTCTTTCGGCCTTGCCGAAGACGAGTCTATCTTTGGAGATGCCATAGATGTTGATTCCGTTAATAGCATCTATGAGTTAGTAGATTTCGCTATTAACCAGAATATAAAGAAGTGGTATCTTATGCCAGTAGTGGGATATTACCGCTAAATTAAAAGGGGGTTTATCCCTCTTTTTTTATTGACATTTGTTTTGAATGGTGTACAATGTTTTTATATTATAGTTTGCTTTTTAAAGTCTGATTTGAGAGTAACTATATTAATAATTATTTCAGGACAAACCATAAGGCTTGTCTTTTTTTATGAGCAAAGGAGAAATGAAAAATGAAGAAACTTGTTGTAACTCTAATAACTATGTTGGCCCTAGTTATGCCTATGGGCGTATTCGCTGACGAAGGTAGGGCTGTAAACACTCAGCTCACAAAGCTAGAACTCCAGAATGATGCTGGAGAAGCAATCAAAGAAGTATCTGTTGGTAGCTCTTTTAAGTTGTTCGCTAATTACACAATTAACGACACAGTTCATACTGGAGATTACTTCGATATGGCTGTACCTAAGGAGATTGATTTATCATCTGCGTTCACGAATTATAACTTTACACTAAGTGATAACCAAGGACAGGTGATTGCGAACGCTACAGTTAAGCCTAGTGGTACTGCTGGCGGCGTTGTGCATGTTGTTTTCAACGAAAAGGTTGATGGCAAGGCTAATCTAAAAGGAAACCTCTTCTTTTATGCTAGAGGCAATGAGAAGGGTGTTAAATTTGGAGAGGTCACACCAATCAAGGTTGTAATAAACAACAATAACGGAAGTGCTTATAGCGTATTCCCACCAGTTAAGTTCACGCCTAACAAACCAGTATCTGGTACGGAAGTAATCGGAAAATGGGCTAATCCTCCAAAGAGTAAGGATAGAGCTGATTGGCGAATCCGTATCAATAAGAGCGGCCAGAATCTAAAGAATGTTGTCGTAACTGACAAGATTACATCTGGTAACGGTGAGTACCTCCCAGAGTTTAAGCTCCAGAAGGTAACTTTTGCTGAGGACGGACATATCACTAGCTATGGCGAAGCAATTGATGTCACAAACAGAGTTAAGTATAACGAAGATAAGACGTCTTTTACGTTGAAGCTAGGGCAGGTTGGAACTCAGGGTTATCTGCTATCATATGCTACAAAGGTAAATGATGAAGATCCAATCCAGAATAACTCCGCAGAACTTAGTGCGGATGCGATCGTTCCAAGCAAGTCTAGTGGCGTATGGCTATATAAGGCTGCTGGTGGCGGCGTAAGCACAGAGGTTAGCGGTAAGCTTAGAATCAGAAAGGTTGATTCCGAGACAGGAAAAGGTCTTGCTGGTGCTAAGTTTAAGGTAACTAAGGGCGATAAGACTTTCGAGCTTACATCTAATGATGAAGGAATTGCACTATCTGACAAGCTAGAGCTTGGTGAGTACAAGGTAACTGAGGTAACTGCTCCAAAGGGCTATAAGGCTACTAATGAAGTATTTACTGTTAATGTTACTAGCAATGGTGGCGTTCTTACTGTTAAGAACATTAAGGAAAAGGTAGAGATTCCAAATAAGCCAGAAAAGCCTGAGACACCTAATAAGCCAGAAGAACCTAAGAAACCAGAAACTCCAAAGGTAGAAGAGCCAAAGCAAACTAAGGTGGAAGAGCCTAAGAATGTTGAGACTCCTAAGAGTTCTGAAACTCCAAAGGAGAACAAGGTACTAGGTGGCAATCATACTGTAGTTCGCAAGACTATTAATAAGGATGTTCCTAAGACTGGAGATGATATGAATATTATTCTCTATGGAGTTATCTTTAGCTTTGCTGCTGGTATGATGACATATCTTTTAAAGAGAAGAAGTAGATAATTAGAGGGGCATAAACCCCTCTTTTATTGTGCCCGAAATCCTGCGAAATTTGACCGTAGCGAGGTTTTTATAGCTAATAGGTATATTGATATGGCTAGGTAAATTTGGACTTGATCTTATTAATGAAATGTGCAATAATATTTATGAACAACCTTCGAGGGATTAATACCGTAGGGTATACGGGAATTTACGCTTGTGGAGATCATAATAGGACGTAGCGAAAACCAAGCAATGATTGTCCTCATGGTGGTTGAAGCAAGAATCCAGCGACTTTAGTCGTGTGGAATGTCAAGAAGGCTGACTGTAACCAGAAGATAGGCTCTCGAAAGAGGGCCTTTTCTGGTGCTTCTATATTTTCGCAGACAAGTATTCTCTCTACCAGTTTTCGCATATGAATATTTTAAAGCCTGAAAGATTTACCGTTTTGTAAATTTCTCATCTGCGAAAATCGCTTGCTTATATTCACTTATTAGGCTATAATATTCGCATACTATAGTTAGTTTTGAAAGTTTGTTTTAGAAGTGGCTATATTAATATAAATGATGACAGCAAGCCGAGAGGTTTGTTTTTTAATTTCCAGATACGCCTAGCGGTGTATCTTTTTATATATAAAGTTATATTATTAAAAACAAAAGGAGAAGATTATGATAATAGTATATTTTTTTGTTTGGCTATTTGTTTTGTCTATTGTAGCCGACATATATATTACGCTAATAAGACAAGATAATAATGCTTTGTATGATACAGAGCATTACTTTAAATCGCCTTCACGGCTAAGCTGTTGGACGGCAAAAATTTTATTTTGGGGATTGCTTTTAGGTGGTCCAACATGCTTGTTTATGTACATTAAATAAAAAGAGAGGAGAATAAAAATGAAAACGGCAAAATTATGGGATATTATCCCAGTAAAAGAGGTTAACGAAAAGCTTGCTCAGGATAAATGCGAGCTTGATTTGGGGTTTGCTTGTTTTGAGGCGCAGTATAGGGCCGTTGCAAACAACGTGCCAGATGATTACACAATCATCGATTTTGGCTGTTATATGGCGGCTCAGGCTTATCTATTTAGGAATCACGAGGCCTATATTGGCGTTGATACAGTAGATTACCTTGAAAGATTTGCTACTGAAAACACTACTCATTATGTAATGAGCATTCAGGAGTTCATCAAGAAAGAGCTTCCTAAGTATAAGGGTAAGAAGGTATATGCTATCTGCAACTATGTTCCAGATGCAGATGCCAGAGACCTTGTTACAATGGCCTTAGAAAACTTTATGGTATATTATCCAGGAGATTTACTTCAATGCAAGGGCATTAATGCCTATAGAATTATTGTAGACATTGCAAAGCTTGATGAGTTCCACAAAGAAGATAACATTAGTTATTTAATGTTTTTACTCAAAAATGCTATTATAGAATATTGCATGGACGAGTATGAACAGGACCATTTCAACTTTGACGATAATTACAAGGATTTGAGTCATGTAGGGCTTGCCTACACGACCACTCCTGATGGCAAGCACGAAATTCAGTTCGAGCTGGATCTTGAAAAGCTATCATGGAGACAGCTTGTAGACGGCGTTGTCGTTGATCATGATGAGTTTGATCTTGGCGATAAGGTCTTTGCAATCAGAGATCTAACCGATCTTGTCAAATATGCGGAGTTTAATTCTCTTGTTAGTGTTGATGAGGATTGTCTAAAGAAGGCATTTAACATGGGAATTGATGATGATGGTAATTTCTACAATTTAGATTAAGGAGGAAATATAATGAGAGTACCTAAAGGATTTTCAGGCGTACTTTTTATAAAGAAGGTCTGGGATGGCTCGTTTATTATTCATCATAAGGATGAATATTTCAGAACAAAAGAAATACAATTTTACTTTTGTACGGAACGTGAGGCTATTAGTGCTTTTAGGGATGAATACAACCTTAAAAACAAGAAGCTAGATAGGTGTTATTTATAATGATTGGAGCATGCATTCAGCATGCTCTTGTTTTTAAAAAGGAGAAAATAAAATGAACAAATATTTGATTAAAAACATTGATGTCGATATTAATCTTGAATGTGATGATGACATTTATTATCCATCTGAGATTATTGAGAATGCGTACATTGATGCAGATTCGCCCAAGCAGGCGTTCTTAGAATTTGTAAAAAAGCTTGAGGATGATCCCGATAGTTACGGGTTCTATGATGTGCGCTATGATTTGGTTTGGCCAATTGCCGACTTTGATACATTGGAGGAGATTGGCTATGGAATTGATCTTTATTGTACATGGTATGACTACTGTCTTTTTGACGAACCAGTGAAGTTAAGTGCCGTTGTAGAACAAGTTAAAGGAGAAGAAGTGAAGAAATATTTAATAGAAAGTACGTTTGTTAACCTCATAGATAGTAGTGTTGATTATTATGAAGTTGATACTATTCCAAGTCGCTGCATTGAAGCTAAATCATCAGAAGAAGCTTTAGGGGTTTTTATTGAAAATCTTGAGAGAGATGAGGAGCTTGGATATTATGACATCAAGCCTGAAACTTTAAGGTTTTTGCCTTGTTTAGAGACAACTAGTTACTTGATTGATGGTGCTTGTACATGGGTTGATGCTGATTACTATACTCATGATGATGGACGTGCCGAATTAACATTTGCTGTGACAGAGGTTCACGATATGATACCAGAGGAATTTTAGAAGGAGGATTTATAATGTTTAAAGAGATAATTAGGAGCGGAAAAGCTACTTCTATTAGTGCTATACTAGGCGACTATTTTCGTATAAAGGCTAAAAAGTATAAGTCATATAGAAGGACAGCGGAGAGATTTCAGGTGGATGATTTTGATGTAATCATTTATGGAAATAAGTGGTATATAGAGCATAATATATATCATAAACGTATTCCTGAAAGTGTATTTAAACATATTGATATACTTTTAAGAAAAGACGGATGCACATATTTATATGATTAAAGGAGATAAAGATGACTAAAAAAGAATTGTTACAGCTCTATAAAAAGATTTGCGGAAGATCTTCTAATCCAGAAGTTTACGCAAACACAAATCTATGGAAAGAAAATTCTGCTGATGCTGATTACGTTTACACCATGATAAGGATTTCTGATATGATTGATATTCTAAAAGAACGTATCGAAAACAAAGACGAAGATCCAATTATCGTTGAAGATTTTAATAGTAGGCTGAGACGCTTTGAATCTGATTTGATTGAAAGAGAACAGAATGAGAGGTTTGAAGAAATTAGAAGAAAATATCTTTAATAATGAATTTTATAAATTCAATAGGGGCGTAAGCCTCTATTTTTTTATTTTTAAAAAAAATTAAAAAGGTATTGCATATGGTTCTTGGGCGTGCTATAATATCTTTAGATTGAGATGCTGGTGCAGAGGTTTGCAAGCTGCCAGCAGCCCTCGCACGGACAGAGAAGCAAGGATACTTGTAATCGTTCCCGTTGATTTTATCAGGATGCTGTAAAAGGCAAAGCGAGTAGGCGTACGATCATTTCGAGAAGTCAAAAGCTAACAAAGCGTGGTCGGAATAATAGACGCTCCTGTGGAGAATAACCTATCAGACAGCTCTTTGGCAAGGGTGTGAAAAACTTGATAGGAAAGCCAAACAATCCGATTCGTAGTGAAGAGATTAAAATCTCGTATAACACGCTATGTTGAACAAGTAGCCCAATCTACGTTTGAAGATAATTCTTTCCGAATGGCATTTATTCAAAAAGAAAAATCCGAAAGCGGGTGAAAGTTAGAGGTTTCAAGCCTCTTGTCTCAACGGGCGGCGGCGTTTGAGTCGTTGTCGGGCTTAACTGCATTAGGGTAGCTCCTTAATGCACGGGTTAAGTTCGGGCATGGCCGAAGATGATGAGTCGGATGATTGTAGGGTGAACAAAAGCCCCTCAATCTTTTTTTGTTGCAAAAATGCATCAAATATTGTATAATTTTTGTGGCAAAAGATGGTTGTACTATATACATGGTCTTTAAAGAAGGTGCGAAAGCATCTTCTTTTTTTCTTGCTTTATTTTAAAATATGCTTTATAATACTAATATATTTAAAGTTTGATTTGGTAGTTAGATTAAGCAGTCAGATTTTGAAGTTGAAATACAGGGCGTAGCCCGTTTATATAAATTAACGGCAAACCGAGAGGTTTGTTTTTTAGTTTTCAGATATGCCGCTAGGTATATCTTTTTGTATACAAAATTATTGTTTGCAACAAAGGAGAAGTAAAATGGATAAGTTAAATAAGAGAATAAGGGAATTTGCAGAAGAAAATGGCCTATATATCATGGGTCATTACAACAGAGATCAGTATGCTAAAAAGCATGCTGATAGAGAGGTGGCATACTACAGCATTTTCACCGAGACAGACATCTTGCTCGGAAAGATTCAGCCAAGCTGTTCTTATGAACATTTCCTAGAGAAGATAGCATCAAAAGCTATCTCAAAGGCAGAACGTTTCCGTGATCTAGTAAATGAGCTAGAGGAAGAAAATTATTATAGAGAGCTTAGCGAAGATGCTCTCGCAGATGAAATTTAAAAGGAGAAAATAAAATGAAGAAGAAAACAGTAAGAGCGGCATTTCTTGGAATAGCTAATGACTATGGTCATCTGTTATACCAAGAAGTCGAAGGAGAACAAAGATATATCCTATCTATGGAGGATGGTCTTTATTTCTCTTATGGAAATGATTGGATGGATGACAAGTACGATCCATCCACTAGAATGGACCAGATCCTCGTAGTGAATGGCTATGAGGATTACGACTTTGCCGAAAGTGGGTGGATGTAATGTCCTTCCCAAGCAGAGAAAAGGTCGAAGAATTAAGAAGCAGGTTTGCTAAGGGTTCAAAAATCCGCTGTATTCGCATGGTTGACGAACCAAGGATGACTGGAGCGGATGGAATCATTGACCACGTTGATGATGCTGGTCAAGTTCATGTAAATTGGGGTGGTGGCTCGTCTCTGGCGCTTAATCCAGAGATTGATGATTATTACCTATATTAAAGGAGATTAAAATGAAAAACATGCTAAAAAAAATGAGTGAAAGATCGCTCAAGATGGTAAGAAATATCATGATTATGCTGTGCGTTGCTATGGTAATGACGGCTCTATCTATTTATGATGGACCTGTCCTAGCGGTTATCGCCATACTGTGCACAGTTGGCGGTTTTTGCTGGATTACAGCAGCGGTGGATTATGAGATTCATCAGGAATTGGAAAGAAGAAAGTAATAAAGGAGAATGAAAATGAAAAAGAATTTTGGCCTTTGCGAAGGCAGACACGAAATCCCTGTAGACCAGTATATTTTCGGTACTGTTATCGAAGATCCTACTGATACAGAGGGTTTAGCAGTAAAGGCTGCTAACGTTTTTGCTTCAAACGATATTGAAGCTGGTGACGAAATAGGGATATATGTAACTGGTTTAACGGTTGCTCTAATTGCGGCTATTGTTGCAGCAAAGGAGATCGGAGCATCTGTGACTCTTTATCATTTCGATAGAGAGACTGGCTCGTATTTTCCTCAGTCAGTATAAAAAAGCCCATCTGGGCTTTTTTTGTTTTAAAGGTGTTGGAATAATTAAAGTAATATGATATAATATAGTTGTTAAAGGGTGTAATACCCTGCCGAAGAACCTCGCCTGTGAGTGCTAATAGGCGTTAAGGTAGGCACATGGGATAAGCGGTCAATCCCTTATTGAAGGTGAAAAACGGTAAGCACACCGCAACCCCTTCTGGCCGCAGATAATGGGAGATTAGCTCAGTTGGTAGAGCAGCTGGCTGTTAACCAGCTTGTCATAGGTTCAAGTCCTATATCTCCCGCCAATATGGTCTATTAGTATAATGGATATCATGTCCGACTGTCTATCGGAAGACGGGGGTTCGATTCCCCCATAGACCGCCAATTTGGTGCTATGGTGAAAAGGTTATTACATAAGGTTTTCATCCTTAAGTTTGTGGTTCGAGTCCACATAGCATCACCAATATACGAGTGTAAGTTAACGGCAGACTGCAAGACTCCAAATCTTGGAATAGGGGTTCGATTCCTCTCGCTCGTGCCAAGCGCTTAATCTTAGGTATTTGCCTATCCCCTTGACTAGTGGGGCGCTATATGATCCGTTAGCTCAGTTGGTAGAGCATACGACTTTTAATCGTAGAGTCCTGAGTACGAGTCTCAGACGGATCACCAATATCGGTAGGTACTCAAGTGGTCAACGAGAACGGGCTGTAACCCCGCTGGCTTAGCCTTCGTAGGTTCGAATCCTACTCTGCCGACCAATTATAGGGCCATGAAATGGCTCTATTTTCGTAAAAGAAAGGAGAGGAAAATGGTTAAAGTAAAAACTAATGACAAGGGATATATCGTTGTGACTGATAATGATAAGCCAGTAAAGAAGGATGATGCAATCAAGGTAATCGGAAATATCCTAGATAACTGTGTTGACCAGAAAGAAAGAGATTTTCTTGGTGATTGCCTAGTTAAAATCAATAACGGACAGTATTACGAGGGTGAAATCTAATGATCTATTTTGATATGGACGGAGTTCTGGCTGAATATTACACCTTAGATGAATTAGGAGATCTAAGCAGAATAAATGAAAAGGGGTATTTTAGAAATCTACCGCCTATCGAAAGAGGGGTAGAACTTCTAAAAACTGTAGCGGAATATGTTGATGTTGGGATATGCAGTGCGGTTCTATCTGAAAAGGTTAATCCTTATACTAGGGAAGAAAAACTTGCTTGGCTAGAAGAATATATCGGCAGAGACTACATAACATCAATAATCTTTACGCCGTGCGTTGGTGAGAAGGCTAGATTTGTTCCGACATTTTCGAAGAGTGACGTTCTTATTGACGATCAACTTGACAACGTACTTGATTGGAAGAAGAAGGGCGGTAAGGCGTTTCTCTTTAGTGCAGACAGGGTAATTCCAGATGTTAGTAATGCTAACAGGCTGCACGCTGGCATGTCAGTAGAACAAATGGTAGCCATACTCAAAATGTTCGCTTGACGGAAGTAATAATTGGGAGTAAAATATCGGAGTAGGGTTTTAGGTTTACCGAATTGACGCTTGCGGAGATCATAACAGGACATAGCGAAAACCAAGCAATGATTGTCCTCATGGTCGTTGAAACAAGAAGCTCTTTTAGAGCAACCTTCTCCTTTTATAGAGCGTAATGCTCGGTAATAACATGCATTTTGAGAGCCGAAAATGGCTCTCATTTTCATTACTATATATTGGAGAAAACATATAAATATGATATAATCAAGAGAGGGGGCAAGTTATATGTTTACGCATTTACATTTACATTCATATTACTCAATACAGGATGGTCTTTCTAGTATTAAAGATATTGTTTCAAAGATAAAAGAACTTGGCCAAACTTCTTGTGCTTTAACTGATCACGGGAATATGTTCGGGGTTGTTAAGTTTTACAAGGAGTGTAAGGCTAACGGCATCAAGCCAATCATAGGCTCTGAGGTATATGTAGCAGAAAGAGCAATGCATGATAAAACAAATGATGATAGAAGGAGCTATCATCTTATTTTGCTTGCTAAAAATATGACTGGTTATAAAAACCTAATGGAAATTGTTTCGGATGCTTGTACAGAGGGATTTTACTATAAACCAAGAACAGACAAAGAGCAGCTTAAAAACCACAGTGAAGGCCTTATATGTCTTAGTGCATGCCTTGCTGGTAGAGTGCCAAGACTTCTACTTGATGAGAGGTATGAAGATGCTAAGGCAGAGGCTATCGATATGAGTAATATCTTCGAAGATTACTACCTTGAGGTTCAAAATCACGGACAGGACGAAGATAAGATAGTCATAGAGGGAATTAAGAGAATATCAGAAGAAACGGGTATTCCTATGGTTGCAACCAATGATGCTCATTATGTAAATAAGGATGATTGGAAAGCTCATGAAGCTCACATATGTATTGGCCGAGGACAGAGGCTTGCTGATCCAGCTCATTTCACTTATCCAACTCATGAGTTTTATATTAAGTCAGAAGATGAAATGAGAGGACTTCTTCCTAAAGAGGCTTGTGATAACACAAATAAAATAGCTGATCTCTGTGATTTTGAAATGGAGTTTCATAACTACCATATCCCTAAATTTCCGATTCCTGATGGTTTTGATAGTGAGGAATCATACTTCGAGCATTTATGTTATGAGGGATTTAATAGACTTTATGGAGATAATAAAGGTCTTAAAGAAAAGCTTGATTTTGAGATTAATACAATCAAGGAAATGGGATATGTGGGCTATTTTTTGATTGTACAGGACTATATAAATTATGCTAAAGCTAATGGTATTCCCGTAGGACCAGGTAGAGGATCTGCTGCTGGAAGTATTGTTTCATACTGCCTAGGTATAACAGACCTTGAGCCAACCAAATACGACCTTATCTTTGAGAGATTCTTAAATCCAGAACGTATTAGCATGCCTGATATAGACGTGGACTTTGACCCTACAAGGAGAAAAGAAGTTATTGACTATGTGGCTAACAAGTACGGACAGGAAGCCGTATGCCAGATATGTACATTTGGCACAATGCAGGCCAAGGCTGCGGTTAAAGATGTGGCTAGAATCATGGATATGGACTATAGAGAGGCCAATGCGTTATCTAAAATGATTCCAGAGAAGATGTCTTTAAAAGAGGCTCTTGAATATAGTGATGAGTTAAAGCTTAAATACGATCATGATCTAATTACCCAAAAGGTAATAGATATGGCAATTAAGCTAGAAAATGTTCCAAAGAGTGTAGGAACTCATGCTGCTGGTGTTGTTATCTCTAGTGAAGCAGTTAAGCACTTTATCCCAATCATGGCATCAAAAGATGGTGTGGCTACAATGCATGATATGAATGAGGTTGAAGAACAGGGTGTTCTTAAGATGGACTTCCTAGGGCTTAGAAACCTTACTGTTATTAATGATACGGTTAAACTTGTAAAAGAAAACAAGGGCATTGATATTGATATTAATAATATACCTCTTGATGACTCTGATGTTTATAATATGATTGCCAAGGGTAAGACTGTCGGAGTGTTTCAGCTTGAATCTAAGGGTATTAGAGATGCACTAAAGAAGATGAAACCATCTTGCTTTGAAGATATAATTGCGGGTATTTCGCTTTATAGACCAGGTCCTATGGAATATATCCCAGAGTATGTAAAAAACAAAAAGAATCCAAGTAAGATTCAGTATAAAACAGAGGCTCTTAGACCTATCCTTGATGTTACATATGGAGTAATGGTTTATCAGGAACAAGTAATGAATATTGTTAGGTCGCTTGCTGGTTATTCATTTGGTAGATCTGATCTTGTTAGGCGTTATATGTCTAAAAAGAAGATGGATAAGATGCTTGAGGAAAAGGAATATTTCATCAATGGTAAAACAGACGAAAACGGCAATGTTGAGATTAAGGGCTGCGTAAGAAATGGTATATCGAAGAAAGTCGCTTCTGAGATATTTGATCAGATGACTAGCTTCGCCGAATATGCTTTTAATAAATCCCACGCTGCTGTTTATGCTTTAATTACTTATCAGACAGCATATCTTAAATATCATTACCCAGCCGAATTTATGGCCGCACAGATGACTAGTGCGTATGACGATTACGACAAGCTTGCTGTTTTCATTGATGATATAAAAAAGCTAAAAACGCCAAGTGGAGAAAAGGTTAAGTTAATTCCTCCTACCATAGAAAAGAGTAAAGGTGATTTTTCTTGTGATGGCAATAGCATTATATACGGACTTGATGCAATCAGGAACGTAGGAAAATCCGTAAGCAGAGATATAGAAGCTCACGGAAATGATTATGAGGATATATATGACTTTTTCCTTTCTTTATCAAAAGAGAGCTTAAACAAGAAGAATATAGAGGGGCTGATTTTTGCAGGGGCTATTCCTTTCTACAATGCTAATACGCTTTTAGAAAATTACGAGAATCTTGTTAAGTATGCGAAGGTTAGAAACGCTAATACTGGCCAAACATCTATATTCGATCTTATAGGTGACGATATAAAGCCAGAAATAAGGAAGTTTCCTAACTATAAAAAAGACGATCTTCTCGCTATGGAAAAAGAGGCTCTTGGGGTTTACTTATCAGGGCATCCTTTGAAGAAACATAAATCTCTTATTAATGAATTTGCTAACATAACAGGAGAGGAACTTGCTGTAACAACGAAAAAAGATGATGTAATTATGGTCGGAATTCTTACCGCAATCAAAACCATATATACGAAAAAGGGGGAAAAGATGGCGTTTCTTTCGCTGGAAGATGAAACATCTACTTATGAAGGTGTAATATTCCCTAAGTCAATGATGTCTTGTGATGCTTTGCTTTATGAAAATAATATCGTTGCACTAAAGGGGGATATAGATGAAAGTGGATCTCTTGTTATACAGAATGTTGTTCCAATAGAGGATATTGAGTTTTTGTCATCTGCGAAAACAAGAAATTATAATATTCTCAAAATTAGATGCTCAAGATATGAGGCTGATGAGGTAGAAAACATTATTAAATCCTTTAAGGGCAATATTCCTGTATTATGGTATGACGTTGAGTCGGGCAAGCGGTTCTGGCTTCATACAAAAGCTAGGTATGATGGACTTCTTCAAATAAAGGCAAGGAATGTTATAGGAAAAGATAATATCAAATGGGATATGATTTAGCCGTATATATGAAAATCGCCGTATTCCCTAGCTTTAGCTAGGGAATATAAATCTGGAAAAGAGGGAGGTAGACAAATGCAAAAAGGTGTGAGACTTAGGATATATCCAAACAAAAAAACAAAGAAATTTAATAAATCAGACGTTTGGATGTTGTAGGCTTATATACAACCTAGGTCTTGAGATGCGCAATAAGGCTTTTGAGAATGGCGAAAAAGTTAATTATTCTAAAACATCTGCAATGCTTACTGAGCTTAAAAGAAGTGATGAGTTTTCGTTTCTTAGAGATACAGATTCCATAGCGTTACAGCAGTCGCTTAGAGACCTTGATAATGGTTTTATTAACTTCTTTCAGAAGCGTGCAAAACATCCTCGTTTTAAGAGCAAACACAATAACCATCAATCCTATAGAACAATAAACCAAAATAATAAAATCCGTATCGTTGGAAAGCACATTAGGCTTCCAAAGCTCGGATATGTTAAGACCCGTCAGTCAATGGATGTTGGTAAAATCAATAACGCAACAGTTATATGTACGCCTACGGGTAAATACTTTGCCGTCCTCAATGTTGAATTTGAACCAGAGGCAAGACAAAACGATGGCGGTTTTATTGGTATTGATGTTGGCATTAAAGAATTTTATTCTGACAGTAACGGCAATGTTATTCCGAATCCAAGGTTTCTTGAAAAGTCATTAAGGAAGCTGCGCCGTGAACAACGCAGATTATCAAAGAAAAAGAAGGGCTCTAATAACCGCAACAAACAGCGTATCAGAGTTGCTAAGGTTCATGAGAAAATTACAAACCAAAGAAATGATTTTTTACAAAAGATTTCAACTATGCTAATTAGCGAGAACCAAGTAATTTGCATAGAAGATCTAAAAATAAAAAACATGGT
>ERZ773196.299-NODE-299-length-32088-cov-7.982393_pt1 | contig 32088 bp, 29 predicted proteins | sample MGYA00581009_ERZ773196 | MGnify/ENA primary metagenome ERZ773196 (study PRJEB29015, sample SAMEA2738162) | human oral metagenome | biome: human oral; feature: human-associated habitat; material: saliva | place: China | collected 2243 ... | reverse complement strand
TGTTCGTAATAGTTTAAAGCTTTGTTTCTTAAGTCCGCAGAGTATGCCATGGTTAAACCTTCAAAGTTGAGTATTGTACTATTTTGTTTTTAATTGACTATAAAACGACAAAAGGTCGTCTGAAAAACAGTTTTCAGACGACCTTTTCAGTTTTACTTTCCCTATTATCGGCACACCAAATGTCTCACCTAATTATTTCTAATTTTAAATTAACATATTAAACAATATGTTAAATTATTATATCTTATCCATTATTGTTTTCTCCGATACAATCGACATCATGCCATATAAGAAAAAATCTATTTAATGTCAAATAGATATAAATTTATTATTCACTCTTCCCATCCATTTTTCCACAGGAGAACTATTATGGCTGATACATTGCTTTCTTTAAAAAACAACCAATCCGTCGTTATTACCGGTACGGACCGTAATGATACTTTATATGGTAGTACGGGACATACCATATTCTACGGTGGTTTAGGGAACGATACTTACTACAGTAAAAATGCGGGCGATACCATCATCGAGCGTAAAAACGAAGGCCGCGATCTAATCTATAGCAGCACCGACTTTACCTTACCAGAACATGTCGAAGATCTGAAGTTGCAGGGCAACAGTATGTTAGGTATCGGCAATGATGCAGACAATGTTATATCGGGCAATTCCAACGGCAACCGTCTATATGGCAAAGGCGGCAATGATCTGATGCTTGGCGGAAATGGCAACGATTATCTATGGGGCGACGATGGTGATGACCGACTTGGCGGACTAGGTGGCAACGACGTTCTGAATGGTGGAAGCGGAAACGATTTTCTATCTGGGGATGACGGGGAAGATATCTTATATGGCGGTACGGGTATGGACACCATGCTCGGAGGAAAGGGAAACGATACTTTCTATGTAGATAATATAAAAGATACAGTCGTCGAAGACGCAGATGCAGGCTACGATACGATATACAGCAGTGTTACCTATACCGCGCCAACCCACGTTGAAAAACTGATTTTAGAAGGTAAAGACAATATCTTCGGCTTTGGCAACAATGCCGATAACAGCCTTATCGGCAACAGCGGCAACAATCGCTTGAGTGGCGGGCGAGGTAGCGACACGCTCTATGGCATGGAAGGTAACGACCTATTAATGGGTGGTGATGATCGCGACGAACTTTACGGCGGACAAGGTGATGACATCCTGCGCGGCGATGCAGGCAACGACCTGCTCGACGGAGGCTATGGCAACGACACTTTAGACGGCGGCAGCGGTGCAGACACTATGGTCGGCGGCTTGGGAAATGATGTCTATCATGTTGATAATGTGAACGATACGGTTATTGAGGAAATGAACGGCGGTATCGACACGATTTATAGCAGTGTTACCTATACCGCGCCAACCCACGTTGAAAACCTAACGCTAACAGGCAACGACAATACCTTCGCATTCGGCAACAACGCCGATAATATTCTGACGGGAAACAGCGGCAATAACCGATTAAGCGGAGGACGCGGCAGCGATACGCTATACGGCAACGAAGGCAACGACCTGCTGATGGGAGGGGATGATAGAGATTTCCTATACGGCGGTAACGGAGACGACATTCTTCGCGGCGACGAAGGTAACGACCTGCTTGATGGTGGCAGTGGCAATGATACTTTGGACGGAGGCAGCGGTGCAGATACCATGTCTGGTGGGTACGGGAATGATATCTACCATGTAGATAATGTCAAAGATACAGTTACTGAGTGGTGGGGAGAAGGTGTCGATACGATATATAGTAGTGTTTCCTACACAATCCCAACCTACGTCGAACACCTGACCCTGACCGGCAGCAACAACACTTTCGGCATCGGCAATTACGGCGATAATACCATTACCGGCAACAGCGGCCACAACCAATTAAACGGTGAGGGCGGCAATGATACCCTTTACGGCATGAGTGGAGACGACCTGTTGTCGGGCGGCAGCGGAAACGACTATCTCTACGGCGGCGACGGGGATGACAGGCTGAATGGAGGAGACGGGATCGATTACCTCCACGGCGGCGACGGCAACGACTACCTCACAGGCGGTTCGGGCAGCGATACCATCGTTACAGGTGCAGGTAAAGATACCGTCGCTTTCTCCGCCTCAGACATCCGCGACGGCAGCATAGATCGTATTACCGACTTCAACCCTTATATGGACAAGCTTGATCTGTCCGGTATGCGTTCCCTGCTAAGTGGCAGCGAGGCAAATGTGAGCTGGTCGGAACTGTTCGTCAAAAATCCTTATTATTACGACACCGGCCGTTCTTACCTCGTCTTCGACTCTGTATCTCAAACCCTCGCCTACCGAGCGGCAGGTGCAAGCAGCAATACCGTGTTCGCCAAATTTGACGACAGTCAGGCAGTTTGGTTGAGCGCTTCCAATATCATCGGCTAAGCTGAGGCAAACCGGATTTTTTTAGAGGAAGCCTGAGCGCAAACGTCGTCTGAAACCGAAAATCAGGTTTCAGACGACGTTTCTTATTTACAACAAATTAATAAAAAATCAGATTTGGGGAAAGAAGACAAAGTCCTTCATCATCTGCAAAGATTGCTTCAGGCAGGCTTAGCAGATTCATGGACGAAGCCCATACTGCGGCTTATTTCGAACTCAAGATACCCTGATTTTTCATTCTGATTTTTATCCGAAAAATACCTGAAAGGTCGTCTGAAAAACAGTTTTCAGACGACCTTATATATTGCCATTCCAAAGGGACGGCTAACAATATTTAACGCCCTTTTACTTTGAAAGTAACAGGGCTTTTTTGTTGCCTGTCGTTTAAGGGATACCGCTATGAAAGACAAGATGGAAGATATCAAGAAAGCGTTTGCTGCCGACATGGCGGACGCGCCAGCGGACGGCAAGGCGGCGGCAGACGCTTCAAATCTTCCCCCCTTATCTAACAGGGGGGGTACAGAATCCGAAGACGCCGGCGCATTCCAAGAAGCCTTTGAATGTTACGAAACCTATATCTTGGACGGTAAAGGCAACCTCTTAGGCGTTCCGCTACGTCGCGGTGTATCCGATTCAGCCTTTATCGACCAAATCAGCTTTTCATTTCATGAAAAAACCTTTTTCGATAAATACGGTGTCCGTGTAAGTCTTTTGGAAGACGAAGATTTCATCCGCGCTGCGTCCATGTTGGCCGAAGAAGTTTTTGGTTTCGGCATCTACAAAGAATCCAAAGGTTCGGGCGGTCGTTTTTATGAGCGTTGCTGGTTGATGGGTTCAGAAGACGCCCTGTACGGTCGCGTCCATTTTGGCGGCCAACAAAATACCATCCTTTTTGAACTGACTGGTACAGGTTGCGGCGTCGCAAAAGAAGGCTGGGAATCCCGACTTTTCGCATTCCTGACCAACGCAATCCGCCCAAAAATAACCCGCGTTGACGTAGCCAAAGACTTTTTCAACGGCGAATACAGCCCGAACCAAGCCCGTGAAGACCGCAATAATGGTTTGTTTACCTGCCATCACGTCAAACCCAAAGGCGAATGTTTGGGATCCGACTGGGAAGAAGACGACGAAGCCAAAATGACCAAAGGCAAGACCTACGGTATCGGCTCCCGTGAATCGTCCAAATACGTCCGCGTTTATGAAAAAGGCAAGCAGTTGGGCGATAAAACAAGCACATGGACGCGTTTTGAAATTGAATTCAAAGCAAAAGACATCGTTATCCCTTTCGAAGTTTTGCAGAATCCGGGCGAATATTTCGGCGGTGCATATCCGATTTGCGAACGCTTCTCCCAAAAGGCAACGCGCATACACGCGGTTAAAGAAGACAAAGTCATTTCAGCCGACCGTTACCTTGAATGGGTGAAAAAGCAGTTCGGACGTGCGGCCAACGGCCTGAAATTCATCTTCCCCGAATTGGACAAGGCCAAATTGTTTGAACTGATTGAGCCGAATCATCAAAAGCTGCCCAAGTCTTTAGCACCAGAAGCCTATGACTGCGCCTTTTTGAAAGCCCAAGCCATCCATGAGCAGAAACCATTCAAACCGTACAAAGACCCTTATGACATGTACGAGTATTACGCGAGTCTGGAAAAGCAGTTTGAACAGCAAAGACATATCACAAATGAAGAAAGCTATAACAACTTCATCTATGACAAATTCGCAAGACTACCGATTCAATGGGCTTAAAGCGTCTGCCCGCAAAGACGTTTAATCACACAAGGAAACCAAAAATGAATATCCAACTTCAAGGCCACATCGTCGGCGTCAAAAAATTCAACGGACAAATAGAAGGCAAGAATTTCGATTATTGCCGCTTGATTGTCGCCACGCCCTTAGACAGTTCCCAAGGCAACGCACTGGGCAGTTCTACCACTGAATACGATTTTGGCGGCTCTGCCAACTTCGAGCAGTTCCGAAACGTCCAATTCCCGATCGAAGCAAACCTTAACGTAGAAATCGTCACTACGGGCAAGACTCAAAAACTTAAAGTCATCGGTTTTCAACCCGTTAAGAAAGGCTGATTGAATGCAGAAAGTCTATGTTGTCCAGTCCGTATCAACAGGGGACTTTCTGTATCTCTCCCCTGAAACGGGCGACATCGGACATACAAAATTAATCACGAACGCCGATTATTTCTACGACTTCGAAGAAGCCGTGAACGCCGGCTTAGAAGAAATCGGCAATCAATACGAATTTGTCGTATTCGGATTTTTGAAAGATTGAAAAATGAAACAGAAAGTGCCCCTATCATTCAAATTAAGTTTGGGCGGGTTGGTTTTTTTCCTACTGGTTTTAATTGCATCAGTTTGGTACCTGTACGGTTAAAAGACTTGCGGTCAGTCTCAAAATAACCGCATCACTTTTTTATCAACCCTTATTGAAAGGAAAACGCTATGAAACTCTTAAACGTAGCAAAAAAATACGGCAATAAAGTTATTGCTGCAACAGCCCTGACAACCGCTTCAGCTTTGGCCGCTGCCGATGGCGTCGATTTGTCCGGTATCGGTACGACCGCTGCCACCGAGATTGCAAAATTTGCCGTAATGGTATCCGCAATCGGTGCTGCCGTTCTGTCGGTTATCGTGTTGATGCAAGGCTTCCGCATGGCCTTCAGCATGGTTAAAACGGCCAAATAACTGAAAGGGTAGGACATGGGGTATCGCGTCGGATTGCAATGCTTTTCTACAACGGAAGAAGCGCATGACTATGTATTGTCTCAAGTCCTACCTACCGTAACGGCGGATGGCAAAGTTATCCGCCCTTACAAAAACGGCAAAGACTGGTATTTGAACGAGCAGAAAATCAATTTGAGCTTCCCGCAATGCGACATAGCCGAACAAATACAATTCGGCGTATTGGTCGGCGCGCCGTTCATCGTCTTATTGGTGCTTGTATTCGGTATCAGGATGATAAAACGGCTGATTGAATCAGTTACGGAGCATCAAGGGGGTGGCGATGATTGACTTTTGGTTTTTATACGGATTTGGCGCGGTCTGTTTGGCATTGCTGATATTTTTTTGATATTCAAAAAGGGTATAATCCCGACTTTCTGCAACTGTTAAGAAAGTTAGGATTATGTTTTATATTTCAGAAGAAGAATTGAGATTTAAAAAAGATACGAATTCCGATTATTTAAATGAAAAATTGTGTCATGTGTTTATGACTGAATTATTCAATTTGAAAAATTTGTATCCGTTCCATAATTTTATTGAGATTGCAAAAAATGCAATGCAATATTATTTGAACAGAAGTTATTTAGATGAAGTAATTGTATTTTTTGAAGATTGTTCAATTCTGAAAGTGAATTTCACAAAAGATGGGTTTGAGTGGTCTGAACATTATGATGAAGATATTACAACGGCTTTTTATTACGGTCGTTATACTTTTAGGAGCTAATTTTTCGTTCGCTGATGTCGATATACACGTTGAAAAAAATGGTCGTATGCGTGTACCAGCTGGCGGATTTAATCAGAATGGGATACGCCCTTGGATGTATCTTGATAATAATGGACCTAAGTTTCATCATGAATATGTTTCAACATTTGATAAATCACTTCACGTCCGCGAAGCCTCCACAGGCCTTCGATCAGCTTCAACAGTCCCCGTAACCATCGAAAGACGCGTCTCAAAATCAACCGTATTCCGAAACCTCCTATCCCGTGCAAGATTAGGCGGCAAATACGCCGTCCAACGCGCCGCGGGCAAACTCGGTGCAGGTCTTTTAGGCGGTCCCGCCGGTTGGGCAATAACTGCGGCTCTGACAGCATATGACCTTGCATCACCAATCGCGGCAAGCGAAGGCTATTACTACGATGACAAATATCAGGACTTTGTAAAACCAAAAACCTACGTCTATTGCGTGGCAACCTCGGGCCTATGTACAGACCAGCGAGTGCAAGAAACCGTCATGAATCCCGATGCTGTTTATGCTGATATGGAATCAAACCCATCAGATTCAGAAATTAATAAAAAGCTGTGTTCCAAGTTGGATGCCAATCATTTTAACTTTGAATATCCCGACCGATTTAGTAAGAAGAACACATATTTTGACGGTAAAAGTCAAATATGTGTTGTTGAATTCAATGTTTTGAAAGATGTTGGAAGTTTATCTCCGGGTGATACGAAAACGTCGCAAACCCGTTGGCTGGAACGCGTTCCCAAAGTAAAAGAACCCATACCGCAAAGCGTATTTGACAAAGCAGTACAACCGTCGGCAGACGCCAGCCCGTCAAAATATGTCAACGCAACCGCCAATCAAGACGGCAGTGTACCCGGTGAGACGCAAGGCAATCCAACCGTACCTAATGGCACAGTTGTAACTCTTGGCCCGGCAACAGGGCAAGACGGCAGACCCTTCCAGATGACCATCAGTTTCATGACAAGCGCGAACGGTAACACGTCGGCAACCGTAACTACAACCCCGCGACCAGACCTCACACCGGGCAGCCCTGCCGCACCAAAAACAAACCCAGTCCCCACGGGAAGCGGAAAACCAGGAGCAGACGGGAAGCCAGGTGCAGACGGCAAACCAGGAGCAGACGGCAAACCAGGCGAAGACGGTAAACCAGGAGCAGACGGCAAACCAGGAGCAGACGGCAAACCGGGCGAAGACGGCAAACCGGGCGAAGATGATAAACCTGAAGATAAGCCTAAGAAGGACGACAAGCCCAAAGAAGACGGAGGTTTGCTCTGTAAAGTGTTCCCGAACATTTTGGCCTGTGATGAATTGCCCGAAAAAGAAGAACCAAATTTAGAGATTCCTCAGGAAACTATCGATTTGAACTTCACACCTGACAATACCTTTAGCGAGTATGGCGAGTGCCCTGCTCCAGTAACGTTTCAGGCATTGGGCGCGGAATACAAAATCAGTCTTGAGCCTGCGTGTAATTTAGCTGCCATGATGCGCCCCTTTATTATCGCAATGGCTTGGCTGGTGGCTTCGTTCTTCGTGGCTAGAGTTGTCAGAAATAACGCATAGGGGGATTTATGAAATTTTTAGCTGCTCTTGCTCCATATTTGATAAACCATGTTGTCAAATACATTCTGACTGCCTTAGGGGTGTCTATCATTACCTATGTTGGTTTTGACGCCCTTATGGGTAATCTTAAAAATCAATTTATAAGCAGCATGGGGGCGGTTCCCGCCGGAGCGATCCAAATTTTTTATATCGCAGGCGGCGGTGTTGTTTTGAACATCATGTTTGGCATGCTCGCCTTTGTCGTTACTTTTAAAACCCTGTCTAAATTAAGCTTCGGCAAGAAAGGATAAAGATGGCCGCCATTACCCTGATAACAGGCAAACCCAGAATAGGCAAAACCGCCTTTGCCGTCGAACTGCTTATGTTTGATGACTTCTATAAAGGCCGGAAAATCTTCTCCAATATTAACGGCCTTTTGATAGACCATCATAAACCGCCGGAAGGGCATAGCTGGGAAGACATGCACGAATGGCTGAAATGGAAAGAGAATATAGGCTCTGTCGTCATTTATGACGAAGTGCAATATCTGTTTCCGACCCGTTCCAGCGGTTCTAAAATGCCTGAAAACGTCGCCTTTTTGAACATTCACGGCCATTACGGTATCGACATGATACTCATCACACAATCGCCAAAGCTGCTTGACGTGAATTTGCGAGAAGTCGTGAACAAGCATATCCATATAGCTGCAAACAAAATGGGCGGTCTGACAAGGCTCGAATGGAACGAAGTAGCCTTAAATCCGACCCAACAGGCAAGAAACGCCTTGTCCAGTTCGCATAAAATCAGACAAGAGGTTTTTGAATACTACAAATCCGCCGAAGTGCATACCGCCCATTCGCACGTCAAATCAAGGTGGTATTACGTCATCATCGCCATGTTGTTTATCCTGCCGTGTATCTTAGGTTTGGTCGGATTCATGGGCTATAAGATGTATCAGGGCTACAAAGAAAAAGCAGGAATATCGGCACAGGCCGAAGAAGCAAAACAAGATACAGGTTTTAAAAATCCGCTTGATCCTGAAAGCCAAAAAGAAATGATGCCGCAAAGCGGAATTCAGGGGCAAAACCTAAAACCTGAAGACTTTGTGCCAACGCTCGCCGAAAAGCCCGAAAGTAAACCCATCTATAACGGTGTCCGCCAAGTCAAAACATTTGAGTACCCTGTCGGCTGCGTCGATGGCGGCAAAAGCGGATGTACCTGCTATTCATCGCAAGGCACACCGCTGAAAGAAATCACAAAAGCCATGTGCAAAGACTACGCCAAAAACGGCTTGCCGTTTAATCCTTACAAAGATGAGCAGCAAACCGCACAACAGCCACAAACAGCCCCGCAGACCGCTTATGAGCCTGAAAACAACCAAGTCATCACAATGGGCGGGCAAAGCCCTAAAAACATAATGTATGACGGCTACGTCGAAGCAGGAAAACAGTTTGCACAACGCGGCGGTGTAGTTGGGTCGCCATGACATAAAGGTCGTCTGAAATCCAGACGGCCTTTATTTTTAAGGAATTGGGATTTAAAGAGTCAAGGGGGAAGGTTTGTAAAGATTGGGCGTGCCTTTTGCCCAATCTTTATGAATACCCCCTTTACTCTTTAAAGCACAAAAGCACGCTTGTGGTAGGTGGGCAGGAAGGGTTTTATTTCCTGCCCGCCTGCCACGTGGCGAACGTCCCCGAAGGGTCGCCGAAGGCAAACTTAATGCTATACTGAAAATCGGCAGAGGATTAGCTACCCTATGCCGAAGCCGTCCAGCCTGACAACGACCAAGCCCAAAGGCTGTCAAAAAGATTAGGCGGACGGCTTTATTGTTTGTGAAATTGAGTAGTATCAAAGAACCAAGATTCTGAATAAGTAAGGGTAATCTATGCGAAACGCCGTAGGACTCGACATATCAAAGACCACATTTGACGCAACCGCCATCATTGGTGGTATTGAAAAGTCTGCCAAGTTTGACAACGACAGCAAAGGCTTTGAGCAGTTTAAAGACTGGCTGGACAAAATGAAATGTCCTGACGCGCATATCTGCATGGAAGCCACGGGCAACTATTACGAAGGCATTGCCGACTACATAGGTAGCCTGTACAAAGTATCAGTCGTCAATCCGCTGAAAATCAGCAAATACGCCGAAAGTAGGTTTGCCCGAACCAAAACAGACAAACAAGACGCCAAACTCATAGCCGAATACTGTCAGACGGCCAAAGCCCAAGACCTCGTGATCCGAAAACCAATCATAGATGACGGCTACAAACTCAAACGGCTCTCCGCTCTCTATGCCCAACTGACCGCAGACAGCACCGCCCAGAAAAACAGACTCGAAGCCGCCAAAGACACCTTTGTCGTCAAAATCTGCCAAAGCAACATAAGGCATCTGCAAAAGCAAATAAAGGCCGTCAAAAAAGAATTGGAAAAACTCACAAAGCAACCCGCATTGAAAGCACAAACCGACAGATTGGCCACAATCCCCGCCATCGGCAGGCTGACCGCCGTCATGCTGCTGAACTACCTTTTGGGCGCGGATTTCCAAACATCAAACAAGTTTGCAGCGTTCGCCGGATTAACGCCCCAAATCAAAGATTCAGGCACATCGGTAAGAGGCAAACCCAGCCTGACCAAGTACGGCAACCGAAGACTACGCGCCCTGCTCTTCATGCCCGCCATGGTCGCCTATCGGATAAAGGCATTCCCCGATTTCATCGCCCGCCTTGAAGCCAAGAATAAACCCAAAAAGGTCATCCTTGCGGCCATCATGCGCAAACTTGCCGTCATCGCATACCACGTACACAAGAAAGGCGAAGACTACGACCCGACCCGCTACAAAGCGGCGTGACCGCAAACAAAAAAATCACGGCATTTCAGAAAATGAAACGCCGTGACATCGGTATGTGCAAATATCACTCAATTTAAATATTATGCAAATCAATAATTTGTAAATTAAATGTAAAGATGATATTGTCAAGTAAAGTAGTATCTTTTTGATCGTTGACTATCAATCCAACTTCCGTTTAGAAGTCAGCTATTTATCTTAAGTAAATTATCTAAATGAATCCAATTTTTCCATCTTAAATCATTGTTAAATTGATTAGGGTAACAAATACCATTCCGAATATTTTCAAACAATAGTGATGAATCTTGTTCTAATTTTTCAGCGATACAAGCTGGTTGTATTCGGGATAAATGCAGATAAACAAATTTATCCAGCTCTACAATCGAAGCAAACCATTCTTGTTGGAAATTCAGGATTTGATTAATTTCGTTTTGAATGAAATTTTCTCTATCCTGTTTAGGAAGCATTATTTGGAAATATTTCACTAAAGCCCTATCTAGGACACTTCTAGCAATTGAGTATGAATTCTCAAATTTCGAATCTTTCCACTTCTCATAAGCTAATTTACATAAATACCGAACCCTATGCTTATCGGCATGATCAAAAAAATACGCCAAACATTCTTTGATATTTGCTTCATCTTGATTTAATTGCAAACTGTCAATATAGATGCAGATTTTCTCATCGGTAGCATTGCTCAAAAATGCACCGAATCCTAGCTGTAAAGAAGGGTATCTGACCGGATATTGGTTAAAAATATAAATCCATTCATCAGGGCAATTTTGCCAAATACCTGACAATTCGATTTGCTCGTCTTTCATCTCATTTCTAGATAAATGATCTAATCTAAGCAGCAAAAGAAATTTTGCTAACTTATTGGTTGTCTGTAATGAAAAAGGTTGGCGATATTTTTCTGGTAGCAAAGCAAGCCAATATAAAAGATTACAAACGTTTGTTTCTTGATTAATCAGTAACAAGATCTCATCTCTATGATTTTCAGATACAAATGAATATGATTGATGAAAATTCCGAGATAGTTTTTCATATAGTGCTTCTAACTGCCACCAACTTTCTTCAAGATTTTTCCATTGTTTATTTTCTAAGTTTTCTAATAGAGCATCTATCATCTCATTATCATTAATTGATGCATTCTGGAGAGTAGACAACTCAATTTCCAGATGAGATAAATATCTCATCGCTAAATTTTTAGAGGATTGAGAGAAAATAATTCCTTCTTCGTAGCTGATTGCCCAAAATTTAGGAAGAAGACAAGTCAATTCAAAAGCTATCTTTTGATCTTTCTCACTAGGATGCTCATCTTGCAAAATGTTAATCAGCCATGAAATACTTTCTATCAACGTATTTTTCTTATCTATATCATCAATATAAATAACTGCATCTTGATAGTCGAAGCTTGATGGATAGAAATTATCCTGATATTGCCAAAAATGGGATTTATCATCCCATTTCCAACTAGCAAAATCAAAATGCTCATCAAAGAATGAAAATATTCCATCGGGAACGCTGGCATCATACTCATGGGATTGAGCGAGGCAAAGTATTTGGGCAGTAGTTAATTGTTGTTGGATTTCCATATAATATTATCCTCATCATTAATTGATTGTTCCCACATTTCTTCAAAGGCATCAGCAATAATCTGTCCATCTTCAACTTCTTGAATTATATGAAAGCTGTTTCCTAGACTATTCACCGATGTTCCCAATGACCAAGCTCTAACAGGTTTATCTATTGCTTGTGGAAAAATAATAAAACGGTCATGAAAATCCCCGTCCTTAGAGCGGTCAGCATTGACAAAGGTCAGATCCAATCGGCCAACTTGAAGAATTGCTTGGTTAATTTTGTTTGCAAAGTCGGCTTTATAAGATGATTTTTTATTTTCTTGTGGCGCAATTTTTAAGCCTGTTAGTGCTTTGATTGGCGAATCATCATGCGGCTTAAAAAATACGGTTTCCAATAAATCTTGCACATTCAAATAGGGATCCCAAAGATAAATACCATTTTTCCCATATTTTTTAATCAACTCTCTAATAAAATCCAAGGCCTCTTGGCGCATACCCTGCTTAAATGGTCTCAAACTTAGAGAATTTTCCAAATCATGTTTTCTTTTTTTTAGCAATCTGTCAGCAACCCAGTCTCGATAATCTTTGACATGGTTACCAGTATGATTTTTTGATGTTTGAGCAACAATATCAATTTTTTGCTTAGTTTTATCTGGTAATTTGGATATTCTCTGAATTTGTTCTTGCATACTTATAGAAAAATTTACCTGCTCCAAAAAAAACGTTATTTCACCACCGGCACAAATTATCTGATTACTTTCATCCCAAATCGTATAATACCCTCTCCCATTAATTTGCTGAAATGGAATGATATTTCTCCCCTCAACTAATGGAATTTTCTGAAAATCAATCATACTGCCATGTTTTTCCCTCCAAAAAATACCTGAAAAGTTTATCTCTCCTGAGAAATGGGGGCTAACTGCTAAATCAGATAATAACTGATGGCTTTGTTTATCTTTTCTTTCTATTGTAAATGCCACCGCAGCACAAGGAATTTGCACGATGATATTGCCCAATCTATCAGAATGAGTACCGATTTTAATGGGTAAGTATTCCTGTAACCTTCCAGAAAGCTCGTCCAAGGCAGCAAGATTTTTTATCAGTGGCGCAACGTATTCTTTGCTTTCGTCAAACCATTCAAAAAGATGTGAACCACCAAAAAAGTTATTCTTGAGCAAACCTAAAAACTCATTTTTTCCTCGCTCTAAGGCCGGAACATAAACTGGAGGAATAGCTTTTAAATAACCATAACAAAGTTTATTGCCATCATCTTCATTCGAACCTGGAGTAACTAAGTAAGAAATAATATTAAGAAAATCTTCTATAGAAACAATTCTTTTAAAAACTCCAAATTTTAGAGATTTATCAGCCTTTAACTTAATAAGCTTTGGTGTAATTTCCTCTTTCTCTGTCAAAGGCAAATCTGTCTCATGAGCAACTGCCAGTGAGAAAATATTAAAAGGCGGATTACTATCTTTTATGCCAATCACTTCAAAAAGCTCAATACATTTAAAATTACCGATAGACGGCATGGCTAATATTTTTTTCATCGATTCAATGGTCATTTAATTTCTCCATACAAAATATCTGAAAAATTCCAAATCATTTTGTTTTAATCAAAATATTAACTTACAAAACCTGAAATAGTTCACAATTTTGACTATTACCACCTTGATGCCATTTTACTATATTTAAAATTTAAAAACCCTAAAAAACACTGCACTTTATCGCTATCAGATGTCTTTCTTTCACTAAAGCATTTCAATGACCTACAAAATTAAATTCAAACATAACCGACTGATTTTTTATATAAACTATTTAAAAAAAGAAAAATCAGCCTGCACTTTAATTTGCAAGTGCAGGCTGATTTTTAGCTTTAAAAAAACTCTATATGCAGGCAATTCTAAACAGCCGAAAACAGCTTGAAAAATCTAGAATAGAAGCAGCAAGGGGCAGTCAAACATTACAAATACTGAACAGTCCTAAAACCAAACCGCTAATTCTCATAATTTACCTAAGACAAATTTTATGAATATGCGACCAGAAAGCAAAATTTGGCTTGGATAATGACAGCTACTCACATTAACAGGGCTGATACTGGCAAACTATTATGAAAAGTCGTCTGAAAAAACTTGCTTTCGAATTTTCAGACGACCTTTTAGGTTTTCATATACAAATAAAATTCATTAAATTTCAAAACTGTCCGTTTGGTCAGCCTTGCGTATCATGCCTGCGGCGACGGTGTGGTTGGTGGCTTCGTCTATCAGGATGAACGCGCCGAGGGCATGGTTTTCTTCGTAGGGTACGGCGGCGATCGGCTGCTGGGTTTTGAGGCTGACGCTGCCGATGTCGTTGAGCTTGAGCGTGTCGGCGGATTCGACGCGGCTGAGGGTGTTCACGTCCCAAACGTAGGAAATCGCGCTGATTTTGACGGGCGTGGTTTGGGTGGTGTGTTTCAGCAGGTATTTGCGGCGCAGGTTGAGCGGGATGTCGTCGAACCAGCACAGCGCGGCTTGGAACTGCTGTTCGGGCGCGACGGAGCTGTCGGCGGCGGCGATGCTGTTGCCGCGCGAGATGTCGAGGTCGGTGTCGAGTGTGACGGTCAGCACTTCGCCCGCTTCGGCGGATTCGGTTTTGCCGTTTGGATTGTAGATTTCGGCGATTTTGGCGGTATGTCCGCCAGGCAGGATTTTGACTTCGTCGCCGGTTTTCAGACGGCCTGCTTCCAGCCTGCCTTGATAGCCGCGGAAGTCGTCGCTGCTGCTGCCGTCTTGCCGTGCGACGCGCTGCACGGGGAAGTGGGCGGCTTGGTCGGCGGCGTTTTGGCGGTTGACGGGCAGGCTTTCGAGCAGGGGTAACAGCGGCAAACCTTGATACCACGGGGTTTGGCTGCTGGCGTTGACGATGTTGTCGCCTTTTAACGCGCTGATGGGCAGGAAGTGGATTTGGGCTTGGAGGCCGATTTGTTCCGCCAGCTTGCGGTAGGCTGCGGTAATGGCCTGATATTTGGTTTCGTCGAAGTCGAGCAGGTCGAGTTTATTGACGGCGACGATGATGTTGGGGCAGCCCAAGAGTTTCAGAATTGCGCTGTGGCGTTTGGTCTGCGGCAGGAGGACGGGTTCGCTGCCGGAAAAATCGACGCGCGTTGCGTCTATCAGGACGATGGCGGCATCGGCGGTCGATGCGCCCGTTACCATGTTGCGGGTGTATTGTTCGTGTCCGGGCGTGTCGGCGATGATAAATTTGCGCTTGGGTGTGGCGAAATAGCGGTAGGCAACATCGATGGTGATGCCTTGTTCGCGCTCGGCGGCAAGGCCGTCGGTGAGGCTGGCGAAGTCGGGCGTTTCGCCGTTTTCGGCAGCGCGGTTGAGTTTGTCGAGCTGGTCGGTCAGCAGGGTTTTGCTGTCGTAGAGCAGGCGGCCGATGAGGGTGGATTTGCCGTCGTCGACGCTGCCGGCAGTGATGAAGCGCAAAAGCGGGGCGGTGGTTGCGGTCATGGTTCTTTCCTTAATTCTCGGATTGCACGTTACTTTAATGAGGTCGTCTGAAAATGGGAAAGAATGCTTGGTTTTAAAAAAAGATGATTTCGTTATATTCGTAAAAGAAGCGAATCGAGATGAAAATACTGTAAGACCCTATTCCCACACAGACAGGAGTGAGGACTGCCAACACTCCCCTATCCGACAAAAAGGTCGTCTGAAATACATTTTCAGACGACCTTTTGTACGGTTAATCAAATTTTATTAGGAAAAAATTAACGCTCGCTCAATGCCTGTTTCATGCGGGTAATCGGTTTGATCAGGTATTGGAAGATGGTTTTTTCACCGGTTTTAATATCCACCGTAGCAACCATACCCGGAATAATCGGCATGTCTTTACCGTTTTTGTCTTTTAGGGCGTTGTTCTCAGTTTGGACGATGACTCGGTAGTAAACTTGGTTGGGGTCGAGCTTCAGATCGTTGGCACGGCTTTGCATGGAGTTGCTGACGGTATCTGCGCCGACAAGGGTAACTTTGCCTTCCAATCCGCCGTAGATGGAGTAGTCATATGCGCTGACTTTGACCAGTGCGGGCTGTCCTGCGCGGACGAAGGCGATGTCTTGCGGACGGATATAGGCTTCGACAAGGAGTTTGTCGTCAACGGGGACGATTTGCATGATTTCTTCGCCCGGGTTGACTACGCCGCCGATGGTATTGATTTTGATGTTTTTGACGATGCCGCGCATGGGGGAGCGGATTTGGGAGCGGTCAACCGGGTCGGCGCGCATGGCCATGTTTTCTTTGGATTGCGCCAGCTCGGATTCGGATTGCACGAGTTCGTTGTTGGCATCTGTCCTGTAACGGTTGCGGCGTTCGGCAATTTGCAGGGTCAGATCGCTGGATTCGCGGCGCATTTTGAGGAGTTCGACTTCGGACATAACGCCTTGTGCCACCATAGGTGCAGTAATGGCGATCTCGCGATCAAGCGCCGCTTTGCTTTGTACCAGACTTTGTACGGCATCGGTCATGGCTTGGCGGCGGGCGTTATATGCGGCGGTTTCGCGGCGACGGAGTTCGGGGCTGACGCTGTTGGGGAACGTGAGTTTGCCGCCGTAAGCTTCGGCTTTCAGGCGGGCGATGGTGGCCTCGAGGTTTTGGACTTTGGCTTCGCTTTCGCGCAATACGGCAAGGCTGCGCGTATCGTCGAGCTTCAGCAGGATTTGGTCTTTTTCGACCAAATCGCCTTCCTTAACCATCATTTGGGTAATGACGCCGGCGTCCAGACTTTGGATGACTTGTTCGCGGCTACTGGGGATAACGTTGCCGTTGCCGCGGGTTACTTCTTCGACAGTGCTGTTGTATGCCCATACGACAAAGACGACGAGCAGCAGGAAAAACAGGATGATGACCCAAAATTGGCCGCTGTGTTTTTCTTTTTGCAAGGCTGCATTCAAATCGTTAATGAGATGCAGGTCTTTGGATTTAACGTTGTTTTCGCTCATAATGATGAATCTTCGGTATCTGTTTGTTGTTTTCAAAGAGGTCGTCTGAAACGCTTTCTGCTTGTGTTTTCAGACGACCTTTTCCCTTTTCGTCATGCTTGCGCCGCTTCGCCGGGACGTTGGTTTTCCTGCGCTTGTTGTGCTGCTTTGACTTTGTTTTGCTCGTTTTGCATCAGTTTTTGCAACACTAAATCGCGCGGGCCGTCCATAACGACTTTGCCGTTTTCCATTACGATGATGCGGTTAACGATTTGCAGCACTTGCGGACGGTGGGTCACCAAAAGCATGGTGCGGTTGCGTCCCCAGTGGGCGATCGCGTTCAATGCCATGCGTTCGGTACCTTGGTCGAGGCTGGTTGTCGGCTCGTCCAAAAGAACGACTTTGGGGTCGCGCAGCGTCATGCGTGCTAGGGCGATGATTTGTTTTTGACCGCCGGACAGACCCAAACCGTCTTCACCCAAAGGCATATCCAAGCCTCTCGGGTGGTTGCGGATGATTTGGTCCAGACCGAAGCGTTTGAGTGCGGTCAGCAGATCTTGGTCGGTCGAATAGCTGTCGGTACGCGCCAAATCCATGTTTTCGCGCAATGTTCCCAAGAAAAGGCGTGGAGATTGACTAAACAGGAGTACTTGGTTCCGCAGGAAATTCGGATCAAGTTGGCGCATATCGACGCCGTCGAGGGTTACGTTGCCTTTTTCGGTGTCGTACAGACCGCTCGCCAGCTTCAGCATGGTACTTTTACCGCTGCCGATACGTCCGAGGATACCGACTTTTTCACCAGGTCGGATGTTGATGCGCAACTCGTCAACTGCGTTGTTGCTTTCGTTTTTGTATTTGAACGTTACGTTTTCAAAGGCGATATTGCCTTGAACGTTATCCAAAGTAATGTATTTGCGCTCGGGGCTGCGTTCGATCGGACGGGAAACAATGTCGTTCACGCCTCTTAACGCCAGCTTCGCTTGTTGGAAGCGGGTAGCAAGGCCGGCAACTTGAGCCAACGGCGCCAACGCGCGGCCAGACAGAATAACGGAGGCAATCAACGCACCCATGGTAATCCGTTCCGCATGGTTGTCGGCATGAATCAGATAGGTACCGACAACGACCAAAAAGACAGTATTGAGCTGCTGCATGGCAACAGCGAAGTTGACCATGAAGTTGCTGGTATCTTTAACTTTAATAGATGAAGCGGAGGTTTTGGCGGTGTATTCATCCCAACGTTGTTGCGCCCATGAAGTCGCGTTGTTGGTTTTCAGGGTTTCGATGCCTTCAATGGCTTCTACGGCAAGGCCTGAACGTTGCGAGCTTTCTTTCATGGATTCGTTAATGTGGCGCGACAAGGGGCGTTGGACGATGAAGCCGACAATGACGACAATCGGAATAATCGCCAAAGGAACCAAAGCCAATTTGCCGCCGACTATCGAAATAACAAAGATAAACAGCAACAGGAACGGCAAGTCCACCAAAGTCAACAGGCTCGCGCTGGTCATGAATTCGCGTACGGATTCAAATTCGCGCAGGTTGTTGGCGTATGAGCCGGACGAAGCGGGACGGTCGGCGAGACGCAATGCCATCACGCGGCGGAACAAGGCAGAGCTGATAATCAGGTCGGCCTTTTTACCGGCGATGTCGGTCAAATGGCCGCGTATCATCTTGGCGGCAAATTCGAACAAAATGGCGAGGACAACGCCGATACTCAAAACCCACAGGGTTTCATAGGCTTGGTTGGGAATGACGCGGTCGTACACGTTCATGACATACAACGAGCTGACCAAGGCGAGGAAGTTGATGATGACGGTTGCCAAAATCACTTGATAGTAATAGCTGCGGAAACGCCAAATGACTTTCCAAAACCATGCTTTGGGAAGGTGGTATTCAGGCAGTTCGGAACGTGTGTCCGCCGCCATTTTGGGCTTGATAAACCAGCAGTAACCCAGATACAGACCGGAAAGCTGGTCATGATCAAGCTGCTGCTCCAAGCCATCTACCTGACGGATATGATATTTCCTGTTCCGACCCGAACCTTCGATATTGGTAATGACGGCAGCCTCTTCGTTGTGAAGAATGATCATCACAGGAACGGCAAGCGATGGAATGTCTTCCAGATTGCGCTTGGACAATGTGTTTTCGAAGCCGTGGCTGCGTAAGACTTCGACGAGGGAATGATAGTTGACATTGAGTTTTTTATCCCGCACCACCTCTGCCGTCAGCGCGGCTTCTGACACAGGCGCCCCTAAGAGACGGGTAACCAACACAATATGTTCAATGATTGCTTTCATGATAATTCGCGTAATGAGTAATGATGTTAAGATTTTATGTTATTGCTTCAAGCCTGCCCAATTCGCCATTTGCGCCTGCGCAGCCAGATAATCCAACGCGGCATCGCGGAAGTCGTTGCGCGCCGAAATGTTTTCCTGCTCGATGCTGGACAATTCATTGTATGCGCCTAAAACGTCGGTCAGCGTGCGGCGGGCAATTTTGAATTGCAACTCGTAAGTTTTAACCACGTCTTTTTGAGCGGCAATATGTTGCGCGGCAATATCGGCACGGCGTTCGCTCTCGCGCATGTCGATTTCGGCGGTTTGGGTTTTTTCGGTGATGTCGCGCATAATCTGCTCGGATTTCGATTCGGCGGCAATCAGTGCATCGGCATTTTTCTGCACATTATGCCGCGCGGCAACGTCCAAAACATTCCACGCCACATTTAAATAAAGCTGTCTGTTGTCGCGGTTCGCATTGCCTTCCAGATTCACGGCAGGCAGGCGCTCTGCTTTGGAAACGTCCAAATCTGCCTTCACGCTGTCGCGTTCTGCCACCTGCGCCCGATAGGAAGGATTGGTATTGTTATCGGCTGTTTTGAAACGGCGGACCAATGATTCCGCGCTGTCGTTGGCAAATGGATCTTCCAAATCCTCTGCCGTCAACTGCCGTCCGGTATAGCGGGACAAACGGCTCAATGCCAATTCCATCGTGCGTTGTTGTTGCGCGATGGATGATTCGACCTGCAACAGGCGCGCACGCGCTTCAATGAGTTCGGAACGGCGGCCGCTATCGTATTTCACGATAATATTCAAATCTTTCAGAAGATTATTGTGTCGGACCAAGCTCTGCCGGTTGATGCGCAAGATTTCTTTCGCGCGCAATGCGGTCAAATAGAGTTTGCCGATGTCGCTGCCCAGACGTTCCTGATTTTCGAAATAACGATGATGGTAGTATTGCTCTCTGTTTTTATCGCGCCGTACCGCCGCATTGATGGCGCCCCATGAATATACATTCAAAGTTCCGCGTATGCCGACACCGTCATTCATATCATTGCTGGAATATTTGTTTTTCTGCGCCAAAACTTTGGTACCCGTCAGCGTCAACACGGGATAATGGCGCGCACGGGTAGCCTTCGTCGTACTTTTGGCCGAATCTTCGGTTGCTTTCGCTTCCTTCACAATCGGGTCGGACACCATGGCATCCCTTAAAATAGCCTGCAAAGGATAAGCCTGCGCCGTTGCCACGCATACTGCCGCGCACACCGCGGCAGCAATTTGTCCGGTGCGGAAAACGGATGTCTTGGGACGATTCAAAAAAGTTTTTTTCTTCATATTATTCACAACAATACGGTTCGTCATTTATCAGATTGGCAGAGGGGTGGCCTGTTGCAAATCAATTCTTTGAGCATATTATCATTAATCGGAATCCCTGTTTTCAGATTGCGATAAAAGGTAGTTATCTGCTCCTGAAAGTAACATGGATGATATTCCTACTATTGCTAAATCACGACACCGTATTAAAAACGAGCAAAAGGTCGTCTGAAAACGACCTCCTGTTTACAGATGTCCGCTAATGATTTGCAACATTTGCGCCAGCACTTTCGGATTGGCTGCCACAATATCGCCGCTTTCCAGCCAGCCTTCATTGCCGGACATATCGGTAACGATACCGCCCGCCTCCTGCACAATCAGCGCGCCTGCGGCAATATCCCAAGGTTTGAGGTTGAACTCGAAGAAACCGTCCAAACGGCCGGCCGCTACGGCACACAAATCCAACGAAGCCGCGCCCTCTCTGCGACCACCGGCCGTTTTTGCCAAAAAGTCTTTCAAAATAGCCAGATACTTGTCCATCATGCTTTGATCAACGACAGGGAAGCCGGTACCGATCAAGCAGCGGTTCAACTCAATGCGGGAAGAAACGCGGATACGGCGGTCGTTGAGCAACGCGCCTTTGCCGCGCGAAGCCATGTAAACATCGTTGCGTTCAGGTGCGTACACCAAAGCTTCCTGCAACACGCCTTTGTGCAGCAGCGCCATAGAAATCGCGTATTGGGGATGTCCGTGTAAGAAGTTGGTCGTGCCGTCGAGCGGATCGATAATCCATTCGTATTCCGCAGAGGCTTTGCCGTGAGAACCGCCTTCTTCGCAAGTGATTTTGTGATGCGGATAGGCTTCTTTAAGCGCCTCCACCAAAATCATCTCGGAATTGCGGTCAACGTCGGAAACGAAATCGTTGAATGCCTTGCTGTCAACTTTGACGGCATCCAGATTGCCGCTTGCGCGGATCATCATCTGCCCGGCTTTACGGGCGGCTTTGAAAGCGGTATTTAAAAACGGATTCATGGGTTTTCTTTCTAAATCAGGTAAAATACCGTCCGGCGCACCTGCACCGGACGCAACGTTTGTACGTTTCCGACGTTGTTAAAGAACATTTCAGACGACCTCTCAAGCCCAAAGGCGAAAGGTCGTCTGAAAACAAAAAGATGGCGTATTATACCCGATTCCCGAACAAACCGAAAACAAAACATGACTTCAACCAAGCCCGAATTGCCCGACTATCTCGGCAACATCCGCATCATCCTCACCCGCACCAGCCATCCCGCCAATATCGGCTCCGCCGCCCGCGCCATGAAAACCATGGGGCTGCACAAACTCACCATCGTCGCCCCGAATTTGATGTCCACGCCGATGACCGGGCAACCGCCCGTTTTCAACCCCGAAAACCCGCAAGATTTCCAACTGCCGGAGGAAAGTTTCATCCTCGCTTCCGGCGCGGCAGACGTATTGCACAACGCCGTAATTGCCGCCACGCTCGACGAAGCCCTCGCCGACACCACGCTCGCCTGCGCCCTTACCAGCCGCCGCCGCGAAATCACCGCCCCGCTGCAAACCCCGCGCGAACTGGTTCCCAAATTATTGCAGGCGGCACAACGCGGAGAACAAGTTGCCCTCGTCTTCGGCAACGAAACCTTCGGCTTGAGCATCGAAGAAGTGCAGGCATGCAACCGTCTGATGACCATCAACGGCAATCCCGACTATTTCTCGCTCAACCTCGCCCAAGCCGTTCAGGTCGTGTGTTACGAAATCTTCAGCCAGACCGATATACCCATGACCCACCTGCAACAGGAAGACCACGCCGCCACCCACGAACAAATCAAAGGCATGGTCGCCCACATGGAAAGCGTCATGGACGATATCGGCTTCTTCAACCGCCGCAACAGCGAACGCCTGATGCGCCGTATGCAAAGCCTGTTCGGCCGCGCCAACACGCAAACCGAAGACATCGACATCCTGCGCGGCTTTTTCAATACCGTCAGCCATCGCTTGAAGAAGAAAGACTGAAAAAGGTCATCTGAAAACTTGATTGCAAGTTTTCAGACGACCTCAGCCAAACTATCAACCAGATACAGCCATGAACTACGCCCTAGATGCCCTTTGGTGGAAACTCGCCACCCCGTCCGTCCGCGACCTCGCCACCCTGCTGACCGCTCCGCCGCTTTGGCAAAGCGGCTGTGAACTGAGCGTGCGCGAACTGTTGGGCGAACGCGGCTTCGGCTATCTTTTGGATTTGGACGGTAATCCCGCCCCGCTCAACGACTATCTCGCCGAACACGCCCCCTTCGGCAACCGACTCGGCATCTACGCCGAACGCCTGCTCGCATTTTGGTTCACCCACGCGCCGCATACCGAATTGCACGCCTATAATCTGCCCGTGTTTTCAGACGACCTCACGCAAGGCGCCGCCGATTTCATCGCCTCCATCAACGGCAAACCCTATCATATCGAACTGACCTGCAAATATTACGGCAGCGGCAGCGGCAAATCCGCAGACCTGTGCGGACTCAATTCCAAAGACACCCTCGCCGCCAAAGCCGCCAAACTGCCCCGCCAACTCGCCCTGCTTCAATCCCCCGAAGGCAGCGAAACCCTGCGGCAAAACCGCCTCCCCGACGCGCCGAAACCCGCCTCAATCATACGCGGCATCGGCTTTTTCCCCGTCGGCGCAGATTCCGCCGAAGCCCCGCTGAACCCATACTGCTGGCGCGGCGTCTTCGTCCGCGACTGGCCGGCATATCCGACCGCCGAAGGCGCACGCTACCACTTCATCGACCGCATGGCATACCTTGCCCCCGCCCGCGTCGCCGAGGCGCAAACCTTGTCCGACCGAGACGTCCGCCAAATCGAAAGCGGCTTAATTGCCAAACTCGAATTGCGCCCCGACGGCTTTTGGCATGAAATCGAACGCATCATGAAAGTTGCTTGAGTCCAAAGCATCCACACCTACAAACCATATAGCAAACATACTTAACTTTAAATACAGAATGTCATGAAATTCCGTCATTCCCGCCCCCTCGCCTACGCGAGGACAGGCTACGGCGGAAATCCATCGTAAAACTTGAGAAACCTTGATTTGAAAAACAGTTTCTGAATCTCAAAAATGGATTCCCGCCTGCGTGGGAACGATGATACCCAGTAAGTTGCGTATCGAAAATAAAGTAATTTAGCTATATTTTCCAAATTGCCGATACAAAAAGGTCGTCTGAAACCTTTTATCTAAAATAAAGGTTTCAGACGACCTTGTCCGTCAGACTGAGAAATGTCCTACCTTACTCTTTCTTACCGGCCAAACCGATTTCCTGAATTTTACCGCCGTCGTTGATTTTAGCCTTACCGGCAATTTCTTCGGCTTTACTGCCGAAAAGCTTCAGCTCGTAACTACCTTTTTCTACACCGTCCTTCATGGCTTTGCCGCTCAAGCCTGAGCCGTTGGCCATGGTCTGAATATCGGTTTTCGCCAATTCGACGTTATAGCCGCTATACATTCCGCTGATGCTGCCGCTGCCTTGTTTCTTCTCAAAATCAACCGTATAAGACAAACGCCCGCTGCGGTCGTCGCCGTTGAACGCGATACCTTTGTAGTTTATTTGCCCCAATTTAGGCAGATTACCGAAAGCAATGTCCTGCCCCTGAATTTCGTTAACATGAAAATCGAATGCCTCAGAACGCGCTCCATCTGCCGGATTGGTTTTCTGCTTTGCCAAAGTGGCGGCAACGATGGAATGGTTTTGTTTATACACCAAGAAATCACCGCGCTCCAATTCGATAAGTTGTCCATTTACATGGATTTTTTTCACATAGTCAAAATCGGAAACACGGTCGTTTTTCAGATAACCCGTATCCAAAACCCCGCCTTTTTTCAGGGTTTGGGTTTTACCGCCCCTGTCGGTCAACTCCAATACGCCGCCATCGGGAACAGATTCGGAAACAGTCAGTTGCTTCCAATCTTTTGCATTAGGATCAAACGGTTTGGTCAGCCCGTCCGCCAAGCTGCTGCCTGCGCTGCTGCAAGCGGACAAAATGCAGGTGGCAGCCAAAACCGCCAATAAAGATTTCGCTTTCATTCGTTTCCTTTCATTATCGTGATTCATGACTATTGTGTCTCCGTATTTCGGCGGCAATGTCTGCAAACAAAATCCGTCCGAATCTTCGGATACACTCCGTAAGTTATACTATAACGGTTTTATGATGATATTCATGACTTAAATCAAAATAAATATACTTCATTATATCAATCCTCTTTCCTGCTTTTCTTGCCATTGCTCCCGCCCTGACCAGTAAATGGCTTATGTGCTTATTTTTCCATTACAATCCGCTACAAAGCAAACAGGTCGTCTGAAATTTGACGCCACCCCGTCCAAGTGTTATTAATAATTCCTATTCACAAACAAACAGGAACAAACATGAAAAAAGTTGGTAATAAGGTGGTCGTTGTAGGCTTGGGCGCGGTCGGGGTCAGCTATGCCTATTCCATGCTCAACCAAGCCTTGTGCGACGACATGGTTTTAATCGACATCAACCGCACGCGCGCGGAAGGCGAAGCGCGCGACTTCCGCCACGGAATGCCTTATGCCGCCTCGCCTGCGCGCATTTACGTCGGCGATTACGATGATTGCTCGGATGCAGACATCGTGTGTATTTGCGCGGGCGCGGCGCAGGCTCCCGGCGAAACCCGTTTGGACTTAATCGACAAAAACCTGCGCATCTTCCGCGACATCGTTTCGAAAGTCATGGCTTCGGGCTTTGACGGCATTTTCTTGGTCGCCTCCAATCCTGTGGACGTACTGTCTTATGCCGTCCTGCGCTTTTCAGGCCTGCCCAAAGAGCGCGTTATCGGCTCGGGCACTATCCTTGACTCCGCCCGTTTCCGCGTTTGTCTGGGCAACGAATTCGACGTCGCGCCTTGGAGCGTCGATGCCATGATGATTGGCGAACACGGCGACAGCATCATTGCGCTTTGGAGTACCGCCAACATCGCGGGTATGTCGGTTCAGAAGATGTTGGAACAATCAGAAGACGGGCAGGCGCGTATGGACAAAATCTATACCACCGTGCGCAATGCCGCCTACGAAGTCATCGCCGCCAAAGGCTCGACCAGCCACGGCATCGGCATGGGCTTGAGCCGCATCTCCAACGCCATCCTGCACAATCAAGGCGTCGTGCTGCCCGTCTCCACCCTGCTTGAAGGCGAGTTCGGACAAAACGGCGTGTATATCGGCGTACCGACCGTCGTCAACCGCCAAGGCGCGGTCCGCATCATCGACCTGCAACTTTCCGACGACGAAGCCGAACGCTTCGCCCGCTCGGCGGAGCTGTTGAAAAGCTATCAACGCAAAGTCGATGAAATGGTCGGATAAAGAGATAATCTTTGAATAAAACGTCGTCTGAAAACCGGAAATTTGGTTTTCAGACGACGTTTGCTATATAGGGATAGGACGAAGTTAATCTGTCAATAGTCTAAATTCAAATACAAAATACCTAGTTACTTTATTTTCGATACGCAATTTACCGGTTGTCGTCATTCCCGCGCAGGCGGGAATCCATTTTTGAAATTCGGAAACTGTTTTTCAAATAAAGGTTTCTTAGGTCTTACGATGGATTCCCGCCTGCGCGGGAATGACGGTGCTAATCTGCCTATAAAAAACGTCGTCTGAAAACCAAATTTCCGGTTTTCAGACGACGTCTTCCGTTCACAAACCCAAGCCCTATTTCTCTGCCTTCAACACCCGTTGACGGCGCGTTTCGCTCAACACCATGCCTGCGCTGACGGAGACGTTCATGCTTTCGACCGTGCCGAACATGGGTATCGACACCAGCATGTCGCAATGTTCGCGCGTCAGGCGGCGCATGCCTTCGCCTTCGTTGCCCATCACCCATGCCGCGCTGTCGGGCAGGTCGCAATGGTAGAGGTCGGCATCGCCGCCCATGTCGGTGCCGATGATCCAGATGCCGTATTCTTTCAGCTCGCGCAGGGTGCGGGCGAGGTTGGTTACGGTGATGTAGGGGACGGTTTCTGCCGCGCCGCAGGCGACTTTGCTGACGGTGGCGTTCAGCCCCGCGCTTTTGTCTTTCGGCGCGATGACGGCGTGTACGCCCATTGCGTCGGCGGTACGCAGGCACGCGCCGAGGTTGTGCGGGTCGGTGATGCCGTCGAGTATCAGCAATAGCGGCGGTTCGCTCAGGTTTTCCAATACGTCTTCGAGGTGGACGTGGTTTTTGGAAGCATCGATAAACCCGACCACGCCCTGATGCCGCGCGCTTTTGCTGATGGCGTTGAGGCGGTCGGCGTCGGCGAAGTGTACGCGCACGTTTTCGTTTGCCGCTTTCTCCAACACGTCGCGCGTGCGGGCATCGTTTTTGCCTTCTTGGACGTAGAGTTCGGTAATCGATTTCGGATTTTGCCACAGGCGGGCGTTGACGGCGTGGAAGCCGTAGATGAGTCTTTGGTTTGCCATGATTTTGCTTTATAAAAAATTTCAGACGACATTATAACAAGATAAGGTCGTCTGAAAGCAGGTGTAACCGGTTTCACTCAAATGCAGCCGCCTAGCGCATCAAATATCCCAACAACCCCGAACTGCCCACGCCGATCAACACGGTAACCAACATGGAAAACCTGCTTGCGGCAAGCACGGTCAGCGCAATGGCAATCAGCTCGTGCGGCTTGTCGGATACGAAATAAGGCGCGATGACGGAAATCAACACGCAACCCGGCGCGGCTTCCATCACGATTTGTGCGCGGTGGCTTAAGGTGCGGTTGCGTAAAGCGAAAAAACCAATAAGGCGGGTGGAATACGTTACCGCCAGCATACTGGCAAACAGCAGGAACGACTGCCAAGAGAGCAAATCCTTCATTCCTTCTCACCCCAAAGATAGGCGGCAAGCAGGCCGGAAATCGCACCCATCGGCACATACCAATGCCCGTCCACTGACAAATAAGTCCCGCACGCCACAATCAGGCTGACGAACCAAGGGCGTGCCGCCTTAAAGCTTTTCCACATACCGCGCAGCAGCACCAAAAACACGGCGGGAAACGCCATGCCGAAACCCCATGCCGCGACATCGCCGAACATCGGCCCGACCGCCGCGCCAAACGCCGCAAAGCCGATCCAAGTGGTATACAGGATAAAGCACACTCCCGCGTAATAAGGCATATTGAACGCCGGCAGCCCCATCGCCTTGCGCTTTTGGATTTCCGCAAACGCCAGCGCCCAACTTTCGTCGCACATAAAAAACAGCGCGGGCATGGCTTTTTTCAGCGGCATATCCCGCATATAAGGCGCGATTGCTGCCCCCATCAGAATATGGCGCGAATTAATCATGAAGGTAACGGTGGCGATGATCAGTATCGGCAACGGATTTGCCCACAAGTTGACCGCTGCAAATTCCGAGCCGCCGGCAAAGTTCATGCCCGTCATCAGCAGCATTTCCAGCCAGCTCATCCCTTTCTGCCCGCCTTGTACGCCGAGTATCAGCGCCCACGGCAAAAGCCCGATAAGCATGGGCGAACATTCTTTGATGCCGCGTAAAAATTCGGATTGCGGGGAATTTGGGTGTGTCATTTTGTTGAGAAATTTAAATAGAGTGTGAAGATGAAAAATGAGGGAAGGTATTATACACAGTCGGACAAACTTAAAAAGGTCGTCTGAAACGGGCTTCGATAAAGCAAAAATCATCGCCGCAAGACTTTAACACTTTTTAATCCTTGACAGGCATTTCACTATGAAAATATGCTAAATTTTTGATTAAAAACATCATTATTCATTAAGATAAACATTACGTTCAGCTTCGCACGGCTACCGTCCGGTCAAGATGTTTCACACAAACAACAAAGTAAGCTACAATTCCAAGCATTTCCTTCCCTTTAGAAGCAAACCCTCTTCCGCCCTACAAATAAAAGGTTTCCTTATGTTACAAGGCAGTTTGGTTGCCCTGATTACCCCCATGAATCAAGACGGCAGCATCCATTACGAACAACTCCGCGATTTGATCGACTGGCATATCGAAAACGGTACCGACGGCATCGTCGCCGTCGGCACGACAGGCGAATCCGCCACCCTCTCCGTCGAAGAACATTTAAGCGTAATCGAAGAAACGGTCAAACACGTCAACAAGCGTGTTCCCGTTATCGCCGGCACCGGCGCCAACAACACCCTCGAAGCCATCGCGCTCTCCCGCGCCGCCGAAAAAGCCGGTGCAGACTACACCCTCTCCGTCGTCCCCTATTACAACAAGCCCTCCCAAGAAGGCATTTACCAACATTTCAAAACCATCGCCGAATCCACCTCGATTCCGATGATTATCTACAATGTACCCGGCCGCACCGTCGTCAGCATGACCAACGACACCATCCTGCGCCTTGCCAAAATCCCGAACATCGTCGGCGTCAAAGAAGCCAGCGGCAACATCGGCAGCAATCTCGAATTAATCAAACACGCGCCCGAAGGTTTCACCATCCTTTCCGGCGATGACCCCACCGGCCTGCCCTTCATGCTCTGCGGCGGGAAAGGCGTTGTGACCGTTGCCGCCAATGTCGCCCCCAAACTCTTCGCCGATATGTGCCGCGCCGCCCTTGCAGGCGATATTGCGACCGCTCGTCAATTAAATGACCGCCTGATTCCGATTTATAACACTATGTTCTGCGAACCAAGTCCTGCCGCGCCCAAATGGGGCATCTCCGCATTGGGCAAATGCGACCCTTATGTCCGCCTGCCGCTCGTCCCCCTAACCGAAGCCGGACAGGCAAAAGTCCGCGCCGCATTGCAAGAATCCGGACAACTCACCGCATAAACCGCAAAGGTCGTCTGAAAACCGTTTCCAAATTTTCAGACGACCTGCCGTTAACCCATCACATCCCACAGGAAACCAATATGGCCTATATAAAACCTGTCGTCGTAGCAATCGCCCTGATCAGCATGACTGCCTGTTCAGGCAACAAAAAAGACCTGCCTAAGCTGGATTACCAAACCCAGACACGCAAAATCGTCAAATTAGAAGTACCGCCTGATTTGACTAACCCCGATCAAGGCAATCTTTATCAAGTACCTGCGGGCAGCGGTGCCGTCCGTGCCAGCGACCTGAGCCGCCGCACATCGGCAACCCAACAAGCCGCCAACTCCGAAGTCCTCAAATCCGTCAAAGGCGTCCGTTTAGAACGCGATGGCAACCAACGCTGGGTTGAAGTCCAAGGTAAATCTCCTGCCGAAATTTGGCCTTTGCTGAAAGCATTCTGGCAAGAAAACGGTTTCGACATCAAATCCGAAGAACCCGGTATCGGTCAAATGGAAACCGAGTGGGCTGAAAACCGCGCGAAAATTCCGCAAGACGGCCTGCGCCACCTCTTGGACAAAGTCGGCTTAGGCGGCATCTATTCCACCAGCGAGCGCGATAAATTTATCATCCGTATCGAACAAAGCAAAAACGGCACGACCGACGTCTTCTTCGCCCACAAAGGCATGAAAGAAGTTTACGCAGACAAAAACAAAGACACGACCACATGGCAGCCTGCCGCCAACGACCCAAATCTTGAAGCCGCCTTCCTCGCACGCTTCATGCAATATATGGGCGTCGATCAGCAACAAGCCGAAAATGCGCTGTCCCAAAGCGTCGCCAAACGCAGCGGCAACGAATTGGCGCGAATCGACGGCAACACCCTGCTCGTCTCCGGCGACTACGGCCGCAACTGGCGCCGCACCGCGCTCGCCCTCGACCGCATCGGCTTGAATGTCTTGGGTCAAAACATCGAACGCCACGCCTTCTTGGTTCAACAGGCACCTAACGAAAGCGAAGCCGTTTCCACGAAAAAACCGGGCCTCTTCGGCCGTATATTCGGCAAAGGCAAAAAAGTTGAGAAACCAGCAGCCTACCCCGAAATCATCGTATTCGTCGAGCCTGTTAACGGCGGTTCGCGAATCCGCCTTCTCAACAAAGATGGCAGCGCATACAACGGCAGCGATGCCTCTACACTCCTCAGCCGCCTGCATACAGAACTGCGCTAATCCGCTTCTCAAAAAACCTCCTGTACGCAGGAGGTTTTTGTGCTTATCAAAAGCGACAAGCAAAATAAAGTTATTTCAAAAATAGATCTGTCAATTTATTGATTCAATTTAAAAATGAGTACACCATATTACTTCTAAAGCCGGTTAACGCTTAAACATCAGCTAAGCGAAAGGTCGTCTGAAAACAGAAATCCTGTTTTCAGACGACCTTTTTTCATGAAACCGTTTCGTTATAAATAAAATTGTTATATTATAACCAATCAAATTTCTACCCGATACATTTGGAGAACCCATGAAAAAAACCGCATTGTTCATCGCATCCGCACTCCTGTTCAGCACAACCGCCCAAGCACACCGCGTCTGGGTCGAAACCGCCCATACGCACGGCGGCGAATACCTGCAAGCCGAATTGGGCTATGGCGAGTTCCCCGAACTCGAACCCATCGCCAAAGACCGCCTGCACATTTTCAGCAAGCCCATGCAGCTGATTACCGAAAAAGGCAAAGAAAATCTGATTCAAAAAGGGACGTACAACTACCAATACCGCAGCAAACTCCCTGTCAAAGACGGCAGCTACCTCGTTACCGCCGAATACCAGCCGACTTTCTGGTCTAAAAACAGCGCAGGCTGGAAACAAGCGAGCATCAACGAAATGCCTGACGCCAGCTATTGCGAACAAACCCGAATGTTCGGTAAAAACATCGTCAACGTCGGCCACGAAAGCGCAGACACCGCCGTCATCACCAAGCAAGTCGGACAACATCTGGAAATCGTTCCGCTGGACAACCCCGCCAACGTCCACGTCGGCGAACGCTTCAAAGTCCGCGTCCTTTTCAACGGCGAGCCGCTACCGAACGCCACCGTTACCGCCACATTTGACGGCTTCGACACCAGCGACCGCAGCAAAACCCACAAAACCGAAGCCCAAGCCTTCTCCGATACTACGGACGACAAAGGCGAAGTCAGCATCATCCCCCTGCGTCAAGGCTTCTGGAAAGCCAGCGTAGAACACAAAGCCGATTTCCCCGATCAAAGCGTGTGCCAAAAACAGGCGAACTACACCACCCTGACCTTCCAAATCGGTCATACGCATCATTAATATCCAATAACAAAGGTCGTCTGAAAACCGTATTGCAGGGGTTTCAGACGACCTTTTTATCTATATTTTAAAATTAAGATATTTTTGAGAAATAAAATTTTAGTAATCTGTGTAAACAGTTAGGTTACCCGTTCTCCAATGTTCTGTATCCCATGATAGAACATCTGGTAAATCTCTATAAATAGCTCGCTGGTTAAATCTAGGCTGTCCGTCTTTTGTGAACCAATAATTTATTACTGTTGTTGATTTAGGCGGAGAAATTTTTTTCTTTTCGTTTAAAGAGGGTTGCCAGAAATAAATAATCAGTGCTTCAGCCATTTCAAGATAATAACGGCTCGCATTTGCTGGTACAGCCACTGTTCCCAACCAAAATTCCTGTTCTCTTGTAATAAGTGGGAGTTTGTGATGATTCCTAAATCTTGAGGAGAAATTTCCTTCCGTAATTCCACAATATTGGATGGAATTATCACCTCTTTCATATTTTTGTTTGCCTGCCGCAAGATATAGTGGATTAAATTTAAATCAGGACAAGGCGACGAAGCCGCAGACAGTAC
>ERZ773196.297-NODE-297-length-32102-cov-10.285924_pt1 | contig 32102 bp, 27 predicted proteins | sample MGYA00581009_ERZ773196 | MGnify/ENA primary metagenome ERZ773196 (study PRJEB29015, sample SAMEA2738162) | human oral metagenome | biome: human oral; feature: human-associated habitat; material: saliva | place: China | collected 2243 ... | reverse complement strand
GCCCAAAAAGTTTCTTGACGGAATTCGCAGTTGGTCAGCCGTCGCCAGTTGTCGCGGATGCGGAGGTAGCGTTGTTTCAGACGGCCTGTTTCGGCTTCGCCGCCGTTGTAGAAGGCGATTTGTTCGGCATGGTCGCGTACGCGTAAAAGGGCTGCGCGGTAGTCGGCTTCGCGATGCTGGCGGTCAATGTTGAGGTTTTTGAGTTTGCGGCCGACAAGATGGGCGATGATGGTGCTGAAGATGGAATAAATCAGTGCAACCCAAACAAGATAGCCGTAAACAGTAATGCTGTATCCGCCGATGTTGAAAGTCTGTACGCCGGAGAGCGTCCACAGTACGGCGACGAACGCGCTGAATTTGGCAATATTATTGATGAAGGAGCGGAACAGTCCGATGCTTTTGTCGGCGAGGAGGTAGATGTCTTCGGCGATGCGCTGGTCGGGGTTGTCGGGTTCGCCGGTCAGACGCAGGCGATAGTGTTTGTGGCCTTCGAGCCAGTTTTGCTGGAATTGTTCGGTCAGGTGAGTGCGCCAACGGAAGATGAGGCGTTTTTGCAGCCAGTCGCCGCAGACGATGCAGCCGATAATCATCGCCATGTAGCCGAGGTATTCGACGATGAGCGCGGGCATGGACGCGCCGTCAAACGCGGCGAGCGCGTCGTAGAAGCGTTTGTCCCACGCGGCGATCCAAACGCTGATGGTAATGGAACAAAGGGTGAAGCCGATGAGGACGGCGAGCATCAGCCATTGGATGCGCCCGTGCGCCCCTGTCCAAAAAGGGCGGGCGAGTCGGAAGAATTTTTTGAGGATGTTCATGGATGGTGTGTTGGTACGAATAACGGGAGCTCGTCTGAAAATCTATGTGTGCAAGATAAGATTTTGGTTAGACACATAATAGACAACCCAAAATCCATTGAATTATGAAGAATCCTTAGATCTAAGCTGTTCCAATTCCCAGCGAAGTTTTTTATTTTCCTCAAATAGCCTGTTATATTCCAAGTTTTCTTGTTCCAGCTGTAAATGAATTTCTTTTTCCCTTTCTTGTCGCATATCATTTTCTACTTGTTGGGCTTGATACGAAATATATTCAATCCTCTCTTGTAGTTCAGCTATTTCCTTATTCAAATTTTCAATTTTTTTCTGATAATCCGAATGAATACTTCCTATTTCATCACTATGTAATTTGTTCATTTCCTCTATTCTATTATTATAGTTTTTTGAAAGCCTACTCATCTCTTCTAATAAATTACGCAACTCATCATCCCTATCGCGTAATTGATCGGCAAAGCTTCTATCAGTAGTATTTTGATTTTGTAAATTTCTATATTCTCGTTCTTCTATTTCTCTTTTTAGTTTTATTTTCCTACATTCAGATTCAAACTCCGCTTGAATATTAAAATTCATTTTCTTAAATGAAGAAATTATATAATTAACTTTTAGTTGTATATATGGAAATAAAATCATATATATAGTAGTTATAAAGATAGAAAATAGAATACTTTGCCACCAGGAAGAAATAATGAAATTTTTTTCAATCAAATTAATTTGATTATCTATCTTAATAATTCTGGTTTCTATATCTTGCTTAGAAAGAAGAAAAATACTAATTGGTTTCCAATAAATCCAGATTTTAAACACTAAGAAAGCAATTAAAAACGTAACAAATGTAGGAAGCTTTATTTTTTCTTCCTGTGCTTTCAAAAAATTTGAAAAAAATTCTTTTAACACTTCCATAATAGTGCACAAAAAATCTTATGAATTTAAAAAAACAATATGAATAAAAACTTATATACCGTCATTCCCATGCAAGCCGAGAATGACGGTACTACTATACTATATTACATCTTCCACTTCAGGCTGAACACAGCATTGCGCGGTTCGCCGTAGAAGTTGCCGTAGTTTTTTGTACGGTTGCTGTTGTTTTCATAGTAGCGTTTGTCAGTCAGGTTGTTGACCGCCAGCCCAAGTTGCAAATTGTCGGTCGGACGGTATTGCAAACCGGCATTCCAAACGGTATAGCCGCCTTGGGGCAGCTTGCTGCCAGTTTTGCTTTGACTGGACAAGCCTATACCGATACTTAACTTACCGTTTGCAAACGGCGGCGTATAGCTGCTGTAAGCGCGGAAAATGTGTTTTGGGGTCCAGTTGGCAAAATCGCCCTCGGTATTGGGATGGTTTTCTGTTTTGCGGATATTGTAGGTATAGCCGGCAAACAGTTTCCAATTTGCGCCGATTGCTCCGGAAATTTCCGCATCTACACCGCGGCTGCGTTCTTTTGCGGGAACGTAGTAGAAAGTCTGTTTCCTGTTGCCGCTGGCCGGAACGTTGACACGCACGCCGACGTTGGTGTTATCGGTTTGGAACAGGGAAACGGCCGTATTGAGTTTGCTCTGCATCCATTCGCCTTTCCAACCCAATTCGTAGTTTTTACCGACTTCGGGCGCGAGATAGCTGTTGTCTGCATTTGTTTTCAGAGTCGGTTTGTAGATGGATGTATAGCTTGCATAGAGGCTTTGCCCCGGCATGAAATCGTAAGTGATGCCGATGTATGGAATGAATTTGCTGTTTTTGACCGAATAGGTTTTTGCATCATTGTCCGGAGCGCCTGCATAACGGGACCAGTTGTAATCGAAGTCGCGTTTCCAATGGGTATAGCGTCCGCCTACCAACAGATGCAGTTTTTCCGTAGGATTGATGCGGGTACCTGCTGCAAGGGCGTGCGTATAGAAATGGTTGTTGCTGTCCATAATGCTGTATGGTTCGGCAGCCCAGTCCGGCTGGGGGATAACGGCAGAAAATGGATTGTAGCTGCCGGTTGCCTGCATACGGGTATGGTGCAGGTTATTGCGCTCTTTCGAATAATTATGAGTCAGGAAGATGTCGTGGGTTTGACCCAAGGCTTCAAACTTGCCGCGCAGGTTGTTTTGAATATGCAGATGTTTGCTGTCGTGCTGATAGCGGAAAGCCTGTTGATCTTCAATACCGATGGATTGATTGGCTTTCAATCCGCTTTTGTCTGCCATTAAGAAAGCATACCTTTGGTCGGAGTGGCTGTTTCGCCAATCGATTTTGCTGTTCCATTTCCAGTTGTCGTTGAAGTAGTGGTCAAATTCTGCAAAAACACCGTTTTTGATGAATCGCCCATGATTCCAATCGGCACCGAAATAGCTGTCGCGCGGCAGACTGCTTCCGTCTTCCCATAAAGGTAAGCCGTTGAGATTGGGGGTGTTGCGCTGGGCGATACGGTACGCACCGACAGAAACCTTGCTGTTTTCTCCGATGTCTTTTTCCAAAACGCCATAAAGAAGGCTATTTTGCCCTTTCACTTTATCCTGAAATGTTTTGTCATGATCAAAACTGCCGACAATACGCCCGCGGAGTTGGTTTTCTGAGCTTAAAGTGCCCGAGGCATCCAATTCGATATGCCGTTTACCGAAACGGTCGGCTAAACCATTCATACTGATTTGTTTTTTAACCGTCGGTTTTTTGCGTACGGCATTAATCGTACCTCCGGGCGCGCTGTTGGATTGGGTCAGCCCGGCCGCACCGCGCACAACTTCAATGTGGTCATACATGGCAAGGTCGGTGATGTTGTGCCCGTCTCTGGCAGGACTGCCAAATATGCCCGGCGCACCAATAGTGGTAGCCATGCCGTCTTCTTCCAATTTTTCAATATAGAATCCGCGGCTTTGGAAATGGGTGCGGTTCCCTTGGCGAACGACATTTACGCCAGTCGTTGTTTTCAACGCATCTGCCAGCGTAGTAATACCTTGATCGTTAATTTGATTTTTTGTAATAACGCTGACGGATTGCGGCGTCTCGCGCGGAGTCAATGCCAGTCCTGTGGTAGAACTCATAGCCGAAGTCGTATAGTCATTTCGATTTTCGGTACGCAGGCTGCGGTTTTTGCCGACCACATTGACCTGCTTTAATTCGACCTGCTGCACTTCTTCAGCGGCTTGAACGGCTTGCGGCAGCGCGGCAAGGCAGAACGCCAAGGTGCTGAGTTTGAAAAGTTTCTCTTTGTTTGTATTGTTCATTTGATTGATTCCAGATAAAGCTGTTGTCGTAAAATGTTTATTTTTATTTGATATTTATAACCATAAAAACTATAAATATTCAAAGTATTAGGTTTTTCAGACGACCTGCGTCAGATAAAACGGACGGATTTTATCAAATCCCGGCGGATAAAAAAATGTTGCCGCCGGGCAGAGTACCCAATGGCAACTACTTATCCAAGGTTGCAAAGATAGATATAAGGAATTAGCTGAAAATTAGTTATAAAGAACTATAAACCATCTGTAAAAAATGGCAAGCGTTTTTTCAGACGACCTCACGTTTTTTCACATACTCTTGCCATAAGTCAAAATTCTGGCCGGCAATAAAATACCCCTTCTTCTGTTTGGCGAGGGGGTATCTGTGTATCAGTCAGTTTTAGCTTCATTTTCTTGCGAACCGTGAAAAGGCGGATTGCCGTGTGGCTAGGCAGGTTGTCTGAAAACAGTTTTCAGACGACCTTTCTACGGAAGGCGGATTAGAATTTGTAATTGACGTTGAACATTACATTACGCGGTTCGCCGTAGTAGTTGTTCGCGCCTTTGCTGCTGACTTTGTTGTTCTCGTAGTAGTATCGGTTGGACAGGTTGGTCGAAATCAGCGCAAGTTTCAGGTTTTTCGATGCCTGATAATCGATATTGACATTGAAGACCGCATGACTGCCGCGCTTCACGCCGTAGAGGCTGGCGGTTTTACTTTGTGCGGTTACGCCGCCGCCGATGGTCCATTTTTTGCCGCCAAACGGCAGGTTGTAGCTGGTGTGGAGGCGCAGGATGTGTTTCGGCGTGTGTAGGCTGAAATTGGTGCCTGCAGGGACGGTGCCTTTGCTTTCCGCTTCAAGATATTTGGACCGGTTGAACGTATAACCCGCAAACAGTTTCCAATCTTCGCTCAGGTTGCCGGATATTTCGGCTTCGATGCCTCGGCTGCGGACTTTGCCGACGGGTTCCCAATACCATTTTTGGTCTGCCGTATCCCAAACCTGCACCGCGCGGTTTTTCTGTTCGATGTCAAACAGGGCAAGCGAGGTATTCAGCTTGTGGTCAAACCATTCGCCCTTCCAGCCGATTTCGTAGTTCGCGCCGGTAACGGGGTCGAGATAGGATTTGTCTTTGCGCTGATTGCTGTTCGGTTTGAAGATGGATGTGTAGCTGGCATACAGGCTTTGGTTCGGCGTCAAATCGTAGGTAACGGCGAAATAAGGATTGAAACGGACGGTTTTGCGGTCGGTAACCGAATCGGGATCGTTGTCTATCTTGCCATCCGTGTAGAAATAGTCGGTTATATATTTCGATTTGATGTGGTTCCAACGCGTACCTGCCATGATGTGCAGTTTTTCTTTCAACATATTGAAACGGAAGCCCAAAAGCAGCGCGTGGGTGGTGCGTTTGGAATGGGTTTCCCAATACATCTGATAAGGTGTGGCGTACCAGTCGGCGGGTTCGGCGATTTCGTTGCCGGTAAAGGTCATCGGGTCGAAGGAAACGCCCGGGTTGTATTGACGGCGGCTGCCGTTGTTTTTGGTATGCGTGTAAGTGTATTCGGTAAAGATTTCCTGCGGCACGCCCGCAATTTCAAATTTGCCGTTCAAATTGTTTTTGAAGGTCAGTTGTTTTTCGTCATTGTCGTAACGGCTCAACCAGCCGGAGGCTAATGTGCCGCCGGGCGTGTAGCCTGCGTAGGACGTGGACGTATTGTAAATGCCGCTGTTTTTCTTGGTATTTTCGTTGTAGTTGTAATCCAGCTTGCCGGTATAACGCCAGTTGTCGTTGAAATAGTGTTCCACTTCGGCGAATGCGTTCGCTTTATCGTAAATGCCTTTGTTCCAGTTGTAGCCCAGATAGGTATCGCGCGGCAGGTTCAATGCCACACCCCAGTCGTCGGGCTTGGTGTGTTTGCGCTGATAGAGGCCGCCCCAAGTGATTTTGGTGTTGTCGCCGACGGATGCATCCATCACGCCGTAAAGTGTGGCATTGCCGCCTTTGACGCGGTCTTTAAAATTTTTGTCGCGTTCCAATGCGACGACGGCGCGGCCGCGCAAGGTGCCTTCATCGTTCAGACGACCTGAAAAATCTCCGGTGGTACGGACTTTACCGAAGCGGTCGATTTGGACTTCGCCCTGAATGATGCGTTCGCCGGTGGGGCGTTTGCGTACGGCGTTCACCGTACCGCCCGGCTCGCCGTTTGCCTGCGTCAGCCCGGTCGCACCGCGCACGACTTCGATATGGTCGTAAACGGCGATGTCGTTCATGCTTTGCGCGTCATACATCGGATTGTTGATGGCGCCGGGGACGGTAGATGAGATTCCGTCCTCTTCGATTTGGTCGATATAGAACCCGCGCGATTGGAAGCGCGGAATGCCGGCATCACGGATGACGTTGACACCGGTGGTGGTTTTCAGGGCATCAACCAAATTGGTAATCCCCTGCTCATTGATTTGTGTCTTGGTAATCACGCTCACCGATTGCGGCGTTTCTTTTGGGGACAAGGCAAGGCCGGTGGTGGTGCGCATGGCAGAGGTGGTGTAAGAGTCGCGGTTTTCGGTGCGGGTAGAACGGTTTTTGCCGGTTACGTTGACGGTTTGCAATTCCGAAGTCAGTACAGGTTGCGGCACGTCTTCAGCAAATGCGGCATAAGGTAATGCGGTAGCAATAAGTGCGAGGGTTTTTAAAGGTTTCATGCGTAAGTTCTCGGGTTGATAATCAAGTTAATTATTATGAATAATAATGATTATATTTTATCTTAATGCACATAATTTGTAATTAAATAACTAATGTTAATTGAGCTATTTCATGATTTCCGTACTTCTGCTATTTTTTGATAAACAACATCCGCATGAAGATTCAAGATCGTCTGAAACGGCTTTCAGACGACCTATGTTACAATTTGACGCATCCGAACCAAACCTATTACAGGAAACCTCATGGAAGCCACCGTCTATCTCGAAGACAACGAATACATCGCCTTATGCGACCTTCTGAAGCTCGCCGGACTTGCCGAAAGCGGCGGGCAGGCGAAAGCGTTTATCACCGAAGGGCTGGTATTGCGCAACGGAGAAACCGAAACCCGTAAAACCGCCAAAATACGCGGCGGCGAAGTCATCGAGTTTGACGGCGCGCGCTTGGAAATTGCCGATGGATACGACCCTGAAGAATAAAGCCGAAGCCCTCTTGGGCGAACCGCTTCTAGACGAACCCGTCCGCCCAGAATCGTGGGAATGCTGCGGCAGCGACTGCGGCGATGCCTGCATCCAGACGATTTATTGGACGGATAAAGCCAAATACGACGCGCAACGGCGGAAATTGAAAGAAGCGGGTTGGACGGACGACGAAGACAACGGAAAGGTCGTCTGAAAACGGTTCGGCTTGATGGAAACCGCGTTTTCAGACGACCTTTTATTGTGAATTGAAATAGAAAATACTTATATCGTCATTCCCGCGCAGGCGGGAATCCAGAAGTTTGAAATAGCGGTTAACCTTAAACATTTCCGACAAATCAAAGTCTGGATTCCCGCCTGCGCGGGAATGACAGCATAGGGTCTTTTCCTTTGAATTTGCCATACACCCGTTTTTAAAATTACCGCCGTCGCCACTGCCCGACAATATTAAAACACCCCGCCCACCGTTCACCACACGCATAACGCCCCATGATAGACCTGCATTGCCATTCCACCGTTTCCGACGGTATGCTCTCCCCTACCGAAGTCGTGCGCCTTGCGCATCAAAACGGCTGCACGCTGCTGGCGTTGACCGACCACGACCACACCGGCGGCATTGCCGAAGCACGTGCCGAAGCCGACAAGCTCGGGCTGCGTTTCGTCAACGGCGTGGAAATCTCCGTAACTTGGCGCGGGCGCACCATACACGTCGTCGGTTTGGATTTCGACGAACAGGACGAAAACCTGCAAAACCTGTTGGCACAAGTGCGGCAAGGTCGTCTGAAACGCCTTGAAGCCATCGCCGCCAAGCTCGAAAAGAAAGGCATCGGCGGCGCATACGACGGTGCGCTCGCGCTGGCAGCAAACAAAGAAATGGTCAGCCGCACCCACATCGCCGAGTTCCTCATCCAAGCGGGACACGTCAAAAACAAGCAGCAGGCGTTCACCAAATACTTGGGCGACGGCAAATCCTGCGCCGTCCGTCACGAATGGGCGACGCTGGCAGACTGCGTCTCCGCCGTCAACGGCGCAGGCGGCATGGCTATCATCGCCCACCCCATGCGCTACGACTTGTCCGCCACCGTCAAGCGCAATCTGTTTGAAGAATTTAAAAACCTCGGCGGCGTGGGCATCGAAGTCCACAGCGGCAACTGCTGCAAAAACGACCGCCTCAACTACGCGCTGCTGGCAGAACGCTTCGGTATGCTCGCCAGCGCGGGCAGCGATTTCCACCGCTTAAACGACTTCAGTGGCGGCATCCTCGGCGCGTGTCCCGAACTGCCGGAAAACTGCAAACCGGTTTGGGAACATTTCAAAAGGGTTTGAGGCGTTTAAGGCCAAGTTTGGATATTGGGACAAACTTGCCGACGCTACACGCCATACCTTACCAAATCCCGTCGCGTATGCTTTATCCGCTAGTTTGCCGAAAATTTCAAACAACTTGTCCGTGCAAAATCTTGGCAGGTAAAACCAAACCGTACCGCCGCCGTCATGCCCATACACACAAAAGCAGCCATGATGGCGAATAGGCGTCCTATTTGATTCAAAGGAATTATAGTGGATTAACTTTAAACCAGTACGGCGTTGCCTCGCCTTGCCGTACTATCTGTACTGTCTGCGGCTTCGTCGCCTTGTCCTGATTTAAATTTAATCCACTATACTTCCCCAAAAGGTCGTCTGAAAACCGCTTCGTCGCATCGCCGCACGCATACGGTTTTCATCAGGAAGCCCGTTTTCAGACGACCTTCCCGATATGAAATCTTCAGGCTTTGCTATAATCCGCAATCCGCATTTTTTGAGCCACCGCCATGCCGCATGCCCTCGTCCTCCAATTCCCCTCCCCCGAAGCCCTGCCTTCCGCTCTCCTCACCCGCCTGCCCGAGCCTGATTACGCCGATGAAAAGCGTATGCGTTTTATTGTTGAAGAAGGGTTTTCTTTCAACGAAGCAGACGCGGCGTTGCTGGACAGCCGTCAAATCGACCACGCCGTGTTGCCCGATATGGCGTTCGGCGAACTCGGGCTGATTGTCAGCGATATGGATTCGACGCTGATTACCATTGAATGCGTCGATGAAATTGCGGCGGGTGTCGGCTTGAAAGACCGTGTGGCGGAAATTACCGAACGCTCGATGCGCGGTGAATTGGATTTCGAGCAGTCTTTGCGCAGCCGCGTCGCCCTGTTGGCGGGATTGAACGAACGGGTTTTGGCGGAGGTTTATGAAAACGTTTTGCGGCTCTCGCCCGGCGCGGAATTTTTGCTGGACGAATGCAAGGCGCACGGCGTGAAATTCATGCTGGTGTCGGGCGGATTCACGTTTTTCACCGAAAGGCTGCAACAACGCCTCGGCTTCGAATACCAACACGCCAATATTTTGGAAATTGAAAACGGCAAGCTGACAGGTCGTCTGAAAGGCAGAATCATCGACGCGCAGGCCAAGGCGGATTTATTGCGCGAATACCGCGACCGCCTCGGATTGCAGCCGCATCAGGTTTTGGCGATGGGCGACGGTGCGAACGATATTCCGATGCTTAAAGAAGCGGGCGTAGGCGTGGCTTACCGCGCCAAACCGAAAGCGCAGGCAGTCGCCGATGCCTGCATCAATTTCGGCGGGCTGGAGCGCGTCAGGGGTTGGTTTAAATAAACCGTCTGTATCGGTGGTCAGGAGTTTCCCGTTAAAACCAAGGTCGTCTGAAAAATTTTCAGACGACCTTTTTGCTGTTTGAAATATCGTAATGACTGTAAACGGAATGCCAAGGGACACGCCTTCGCAGCACGCCGAAACAGGTTTGCACACCAATCCTGAACACAGCCCTCTTTATCCCCGCAGCAACCTTATTCCTTCTTCCTGCCAGATGGAAAAGCAGGCAATTAATCAATACAGTTACTACTATTATTCAAATAATTTAATTATGCCTCAAAAATATTGACTTAAATTAAATAAAACCGTTTTATTACTCACAAACTGCCTGACATTCTTTATACTACCAAAGTAGTAATTAACTACACCCAATGAACTAAACCAATAAAAGGAGCTCTAAGAATGAAACACCAGCTACTCCTTCTGCCGATTGCCTTAGCCGTATCCCAGGCTTGGGCGGACACAGACCCCGTTCCCGAAGAAACTGTTATCCTTTCCCCCGTTACCGTCACCGGCACACAACAACAAAAAGCCAATAGCGTTACTTTCAACCCCAAAGCTGCTTTGCAACCCCTCCCTGCCGGAGACGGTGCGGACCTTTTACAATCCGTGCCCAACATGAGCATCATCCGCAAAGGCGGAAGCTCGGGCGATCCATTGTTCCGCGGTTTGGGCGGTTCGCGCCTGTCGATTAACGCAGACGACCAGTTTATTTACGGCGGCTGCAGCATGCGTATGGACCCGCCGACTGCCTACATCCACCCGAATTCTTTCGACAAAGTCGTCGTCACCAAAGGCCCGCAAACCGTAACCCAAGGCATGGGTTTGGTCAGCGGCTCGGTACAATTCATCCGCAAAGACCCTGATTTCAGCGAAAAACCCTACAACATCAACGCCTCCCTGACCGCAGGCAGCAACGACCGCCGCGACGGTTCGCTTGAAGCCGAGTTCGGCGGCAAATACGGCTACGTCCGCAGCAATATTTCCCATAACGAAGCCGGCGACTACAAAGACGGCTCAGGCAAGAGCGTCCACTCCCATTTCAAACGCGACAGCCAAATGCTGCAACTGGGCATCACCCCGACCGAAAACACCACCATTGCCGGCACATACGAACGCAGCAGGGCCAAAGTCGCCTACGCCGACCGCATGATGGACGGCAGCAAATTCGACCGCGACGCATGGAACGTCCGCTTTACCCAACGCAACCTCACCCCTTGGTTCAGCGAACTCGAATTGCGCTACGGTGAAAGCGAAATCGACCACGTCATGGACACATACAGCCTGCGCACCATCCGCAATCCGGCAGGCAAACAGATTAAAAACGCCAACAACCCCAAACGCAACACCGACACAGGTCGTCTGAAAGCCACCTTCGACTGGGACAAACTCAATCTGCAAACCGGCGTAGATTATATGGACGACGTACACGTCGCCCGTATGGAACGCGGCGGCGACGGTTACAGCCACAAGCCCTACATGCCCAATCAAAGTTTCAAACAATGGGGCGTTTTCACCGAAGCCGCTTGGCAGCAAACCGACAAACAACGTTGGGTAGCAGGCTTGCGCCACGACCGTGTCAAAGCGCATTACGATTCCGCAGACGTAACCGATCCCGTTTTGAAACATCAGAAATTCAACTTGAATTCCGGTTTCTTACGTTGGGAACGTGATACGGATAACGGCTTGAAATACTACGCCGGATTCGGTATCGCCGAACGCTCGCCCGACTACTGGGAACGTCTGCGCGCCAAAAAGAAAATCATCCATCCCGAACAAAACCGCCAAATCGATGCGGGCATCATCTGGAAACGTCCTAACCTCCATGCCTCCGTATCCGTATTCGGCAGCGATGTCAAAAACTTCATCATACTCGAACGCCAAGGCACGGATTTAGGCGTACGCAACGTTAAAGCCTCTCGTTTCGGCGGCGAAGCCGAAGTCAAATGGACGTTTGCACCTAATTGGGAAATCGGCAGCAGCCTCGCCTACACCCACGGCAAAAACCGTACCGACGGCAAACCTTTGGCACAAACCCCGCCGCTCGAGTGGAACAACACCCTCGCCTTTGACAACGGCAAATACAGCGCAGGCGCGTTATGGCGCGTCGTAGCGAAACAAAACCGTTACAGCAAAGGTCAAGGCAATATCGTCGGTCAGGACATCGGTGCCTCTTCCGGATTCGGCGTACTCTCGCTCAATGCCGGCTGGAAATTCAGCAAATACGCCACCTTGCAGGCCGGCATAGACAACGTGTTCAACAAAACCTATGCCGAATTCGTCAGCAAAGGCGGCGACCCTTCAGCAGGCACGCAAACCTTGCGCGTCAACGAACCTGGCCGTACCGCTTGGTTGAGGCTGCAAGCGAAATTCTGATGTTGAGTTGAGAAAGTGAAAGGTCGTCTGAAAACCCGATTGTGGGTTTTCAGACGACCTTTAGTTTTCCAACGCATCAAAACGGCTATTTGCCTGCTTTCAGCGATTGCCACAAGCGGACGCTCAGGCGGCTTGCATCTGTTGATTTGGGCGATACGATGAAACTTTTATCCATCAATTCCTTGGTCGGGAAGATAGACGCATCGCCGGTATATTTTTCGTCCATCAATGCACGGGCAGGGCGGCTGGCGGGGGCGTAGGTAACGAAATTGCCGTTTTGTGCCGCGACTTCGGGATCGAGCGTGTGGTTGATGTATTTGTGCGCATTGGCGATATTTTGGGCATCGCGCGGAATCATCAGGGAATCCACCCAGATGCCGACGCCGCTTTTGGGTGCTAACACTTCGATTTCGACGCCGTTCTTCGCTTCTTGCGCGCGTGTTTTGGCGATGTTCAAATCGCCACCGTAACCGACTGAAACGCAAAGGTTGCCCGCCGCCATATCGTCAATATAGCCTGACGAAGTGAAGCGTTTGATGTCGGGACGCACTTTTTTCATCATGTTGACGGCGGCTTTGATATCGTCCGGATTTTCGGTATTCGGGTCTTTGCCTAAATAATGCAGCGCGAGCGGGATTTGTTCGATGGCGCTGTCAAAATAGCTGATGCCGCAGGATTTCAGCTTTTTGGTGTATTCGGGATTGAACACCAAATCCCATTCGTTTTCGGGCAATTGCTCCGTCCCTAAGGCTTTTTGAACCAGTTTTTTGTTGATGGCGAGCGTGTTGATGCCCCAGAAATAAGGGACGGCGTATTGGTTGCCCGGATCAACTTTTGCCATCATGGCAAGCAGGTCGGCATCGATGTTGGCGTAGTTCGGGATTTGGCTTTTGTCGATTTTTTGATACGCACCGGCTTTGATTTGGCGTCCGACGTTGGCAATGGACGGTGCAACGAGGTCGTAACCGGATTTGCCGGTCAAAAGCTTGGCTTCGAGGGCTTCGTTGCTGTCGTAGTAGTCGTAGCGGACGTTGATATGCGTATTTTTTTCGAACGCTTCAAGCGTGGCGGGATCGACGTAGTCCGACCAGTTGTAGATATTGAGCTTGTCGGAGGCGGTATGGGAAGAAGGTGCGGAAGATTCTGCGGCGGTTTGTTGGCCGCCGCTACATGCAGTCAAGACGAGGCCGATGAGTGCCGCCGCCATTGAAGTTTTTTTCATGGGTACAGTCCTTTTGTGGAAGGGGGAATTGTTGCAGCGGCGGCAGTCAGTCAAGCGCAGACTGTCCGCATACAAAAGGTTAACTGTGGGGGCGGCCGGCATATGCCTCGGGCCCTTGATTCAGCAGGTTTGCATTAAACGGCAAAATCCCTGTCGGCGCAATAGTTTAGATAGGAAAATTTCTTCGTTTTTTCATTGCTTTCCGCTATGGTTTTCTTCATAAACAAAAAAATATTCAGACGACCTGTTACATACTGGCCACACATCAATTTTCCCTATCCGCACACCCATGCCCTTTGCCTAAAACCCATGTTATTTGTTATACTTTTTGAGAACTATTTTTAATTAAATCAAATCCTAATTCCCGCATGACTACCCCTGACTCCGCCACCGTAACCGACCACACCCGCCAATGGCTCGAAAAAGCCGTCATCGGACTCAACCTCTGCCCCTTCGCCAAAGCGCCGCACGTCAAAAACCTCGTGCGCATCAGCGTCAGCCAAGCACGCCATCTGGACGGTTTCCTCGAAGACTTAGACCGCGAATTGCAGCTTTTGGGCGACACGCCCGCTGACGAGCTGGAAACCACCCTACTTGTCCACCCGACCCTTTTCCCCGACTTCGACACCTTCAACCAAATGCTCGACATTGCCGATGCCGCCGTTGTGGACAACGGTTTGGAAGGCATCGTCCAAATCGCCCCGTTTCATCCCGATTTCCAATTTGAAGGCACAGATTCAGACGACATCGGCAACTACACCAACCGCTCGCCCTACCCCACCCTGCACCTCATCCGCGAAGACAGCATTGCCAAAGCCGCACAAGCCTTCCCCGACGCCTCCGCCATTTTCGAGCGCAACATCGCCCTGCTCGAAAAAATGGGACACGAAGGCTGGGACAAGCTCGATATTCCCCGCTGCCCGTTTGATCACGGCAAAACCAAAGCATCCGAATAAGATTTCCAACAAAATAACATGATTCGCTACTTACTCATCTTTTGCGGCGCAGTTTCCTTTCTCTTAGGCATCATCGGCATTTTTCTGCCGATTATGCCCACCACCCCCTTCATCATCCTTGCCGCCGCCTGCTGGGCAAGAGCCTCGCCCCGTTTCCACCGCTGGCTGCACCAACACCGCTATTTCGGCCCAATGATACAAAACTGGGAAAACAACGGCGCCGTCCCGCGCAAAGCCAAAATCTTCGCCATCAGCATGATGAGCCTATCCTGCATCTTCATGTTTTGGCGCTTTCCCGAAAAATGGTGGATAGGCGCGGCGTCCACATTGGGCTGCGGCTGCGTCGCCGTCTGGATGTGGCTGCGTCCCGAACCCTGATTCGTATCCAAAACAAAAGGTCGTCTGAAAACGCAGTTTCCGTTCCGAAACCGTATTTTCAGACGACCTTTTGTCATTTCAAACCATCGGTTTTAAAATATCCGCAACACAAACTGCCAAAAGGAAAACCGCCATGGCACAATTCTTCGCCATCCACCCCGACAACCCGCAGGAACGCCTGATCAAACAAGCCGCCGACATCGTCCGCAGCGGCGGAGTCATCGTGTATCCCACCGACTCCTGCTACGCGCTCGGCTGCAAACTCGGCGACAAAGCCGCGATGGAACGCATCCTCGCCATCCGCAAAATCGACTTGAAACACCACCTGACCCTCATGTGCGCCGATTTGAGCGAATTGGGCACTTACGCCAAAGTCGACAACGCCCAATTCCGCCAGCTCAAAGCCGCCACTCCCGGCAGCTACACCTTCATCCTGCAAGCCACCAAAGAAGTCCCCAACCGCACGCTGCACCCGAAACGCAAAACCATAGGCCTGCGCGTTCCCGACAACAACATCGCCTTGAGCCTGTTGCAGGAATTAGGCGAACCGCTGCTCAGTTGCACCCTGATGCTGCCCGAAGACGACGAGCCGCTGACCGACCCTTACGAAATCCGCGACCGCCTCGAACACAGCGTCGATTTGGTGATTGACGGCGGCTGGTGCGGCACCGAGCCGACCACCGTCATCGACATGACCGACGGCACGGAACTCATCCGCCAAGGCAAAGGCGACACCGCCCTATTCGGTCTGTAAACCCCAAAAACTAAAAGGTCGTCTGAAAACCCGAATCAGTTTTCAGACGACCTTTGTTGCTTTTCAAACCAACGGCATCAAATATCCAATTCCGCCGTATCGCCTTCGCGTTCCATCCATGCGCGGCGGGCGGCGGCTTCGCCTTTGCCCATCAGTTTGACGAAGATGTCGCGTGTTTCGTCATCCGCGCCTTCGGGGATTTGCACCTGCAACAGGCGGCGGGTGTCGGGGTGCATGGTGGTGTCTTTGAGCTGGTCGGGGTTCATCTCGCCCAAGCCTTTGAAACGGCTGATGGAATAGGCGGTTTCTTTAACGCCTTCTTTTTGCAGCCGCTCCAAAATGCTGTCAAGTTCGTTTTGGTCGAGGGCGTAGAATTTGCGGGCAGGTTTGCTTTTGCCTTGTGCGTTGACATCGACGCGGAACAGCGGCGGCTGGGCGACGTAGATGTGTCCGTCGGCGACCAGTTTCGGGAAGTGGCGGTAGAACAGGGTCAACAGCAAAACTTGAATATGAGAGCCGTCCACGTCGGCATCGGACAGGATGGCGATTTTGCCGTAGCGCAGGCCGCTTAAGTCGGGATTGTCGTTGATGCCGTGCGGATCGACGCCGATGGCGACGGAAATGTCGTGGATTTCGGCGTTGCCGAAGAGTTGGTCGGGATGGACTTCGAAGCTGTTGAGCACTTTGCCGCGCAGGGGCAGGATGGCTTGGGTGGCTTTGTCGCGGGCGAGTTTGGCGGAGCCGCCGGCGGAATCGCCTTCGACGAGGAAGAGTTCGTTTTCGCGGATGTCTTCGCTTTCGCAGTCGGTCAGTTTGCCGGGCAGGACGGCGACGCCGCTGCCTTTTTTCTTTTCGATTTTCTTAACCGAACGCATCCGCGCCTGTGCCTGACGGATGGCGAGTTCGGCGATTTTTTTGCCGAAGTCCACGTTTTGGTTCAGCCACAATTCCAAAGGGTCGCCCGCTACGGCGGCGACGAGTTTCAACGCGTCGCGGTTGGTCAGTTTGTCTTTGGTCTGACCTTGGAACTGCGGATCGAGGACGCGGGCGGAGAGGACGAAGGCAGTTTTGCTGAACACGTCGTCGCTTTGCACTTTCACGCCGCGCGGTAAGAGGTTGTGCAGATTGATGAAGTTGTTGACGGCGTTGAACACGGCTTGTTTCAAGCCTGCTTCGTGCGTGCCGCCCAGCGGGGTGGGGATGAGGTTGACGTAGCTTTCGTTGGCGCACGAGCCTTCTTCCAGCCAAGTCAGGGCAAACGCGGCGCCTTCGCCGATGCTGAAATCGCCGTTGTGATCGTCTGAAATGTAGTTTTCGCAGGAGAACAGCGGCACGGCTTCCTGCGCGTCAGCAATCAGGTCGGTCAGATAGCTTTTCAGACCGTCGGGGTAGTGCCAAGTTTGGGTGTGCGCTTCGTCTTCGCCTTTGACCGGGCGGGTCAGGGAAACGCGCACGCCCGGCAGCAGCACGGCTTTGGCGCGCAGCAGGCGTTCGAGTTCGGGGATGCTGTAATTCGGACTTTCAAAATATTTGCCGTCCGGCCAGACGCGCACTTCGGTGCCGCTGTCTTTGACGGCGCATTTGCCCACTTCCGCCAACGGTTCGACCACGTTGCCGCCGGCAAACACGATGCGGTGGATTTTGCCTTCGCGTTTGACGGTTACTTCGAGGCGGGTGGAGAGGGCGTTGGTCACGGATACGCCCACGCCGTGCAGGCCTCCTGAAAAGGCATACGCGCTGCCGCCGTCTTTTTTATTGAACTTGCCGCCCGCGTGCAGACGGGTAAACACGAGTTCGACCACGGGCACGCCTTCGACAGGGTGCAGCCCGACGGGAATGCCGCGCCCGTTGTCGCGCACGGAAAGCGAACCGTCGTCGTGGATGCGCACGTCGATTTCAGTGGCGAAACCGCCCAACGCCTCGTCCGCCGCGTTGTCGATGACTTCTTGGCAGATGTGGGTCGGGCTGTCGGTGCGGGTGTACATGCCGGGACGTTCTTTGACCGGCTCCAAGCCTTTGAGGACGGTGATGCTGGATTCGCTGTATTGGTTGTTTTTAGTCATAGGGGAAGAGGTCGTCTGAAAGGAAGAACAACGCTTTCAGACGACCTGAAAGCGTTGCGTTTCGTTGTTTTATCGGTTGTCAAAAGGCAGGCGCGCGGTAAAGTCTTCGTAGCTTTCCATGCCGCGCAGGAAGCGAGAGGAGAGTTCTTTCAATGCCCCCAAGTAAACGTCGCGTTTGAAATCAATCACTTCGTCAACGGGAGCCCAATATTGGTGCCAACGCCAGCCGTCAAATTCGGGATGGTGGCAGGCGCGCAGATTGATGTCGCTGTCGCGCCCGACCAGCCGCAAAAGATACCAAATCTGCTTCTGCCCGCGATACGAACCGCGCCATTCGCGGCGTACCCAGTGGCTCGGCACGTCGTAACGCAGCCAGTCGCGCGTGCGGCCGACGATTTTGATGTGTTGCGGCAACAGTCCGACTTCTTCGTACAGCTCGCGGTACATGGCGGTTTCGGGACTTTCGCCCGGCTTGATGCCGCCTTGCGGGAACTGCCAAGAATGTTCGCGCACACGCTTGCCCCAAAAGACTTCGTTGCGGTTGTTGATTAAGATGATACCGACATTGGGGCGATAGCCTTCTCTGTCTAACACGGTGTCGCCCTTCGTTAAATTAAAATTAAATCATGCGATTTTCCCATAAATCGGGCAGGTTTGACAAATCGCGAGACCGTATCGGCGGGCATTTGAAACCAGATTCGGCAGGTTCCTTCAAACGCATCTGAAACATATATACTTCCTGCCTTATCTCAATCACCCCTCATGTAATAATCTTTCTTTTGAGCCAAAGCAAGGCGGCGCGACCTCATTTTAGGTTTAATACACTATTGTTTTTTATCCGATAAGACCGTAAACCGGCATCCCCCGACACTGCCCTACCGCGACAGTTTTGCCGTCTTTCAAAAGCGGCGTTCCCACCTCAATCCACTTTAAGGAAAATCATGGCTTCGCGCGATTTATACCCACAGGAAATTTTACAGGTCGTCCTCGATAAAAGCTGTGCCAAAGCACAATCCAGCGTTTCCACGCTGGCGGTTTTGAGCGTTTTGGCAGGCGGATATATCGGCTTCGGTTATCTTGCCTATTTGAAAGTGGTCAGCGGCATTCCGCACGAATGGGGCGGCTTGGCGACTTTACTCGGCGCGGCAATGTTCCCCATCGCCCTAATCTGCATCCTGCTCGGCGGCGGCGAGCTGGTAACGAGCAATATGATGATTATGTCTTTGGGGCGTTTGGCAGGGCGGATTTCCACAAAAATGCTGCTGCGCAACTGGGTCGTCGTGTGTCTGGGCAATTTGGCGGGAACGCTGGCGATGGCGTTTTTCCTCGGACACTACGTCGGGATGACCGAAGGCAGCGTGGCAGAAAAAACGATTGCGGTGGCGGAAGCCAAAGTCCATATGGATTTCGGCAGGGCTTTCGTCTCGGCGGTCGCGTGTAACTGGATGGTGTGTATGGGCGCATGGCTGCACTTTGCCGCCAAACATACGGCAGGGCGGATGTTGGCGATTTGGTTTCCTGTGATGATTTTCGTGTTAACCGGTTTCCAACACCTTGTCGCCAATATGTTCGTCATCCCCGCCGGTATTTTGGCGGGCGCAGACATCACATGGGGGCAGTTTTTCTTCAACATGATTCCCGTGTTTTTAGGCAATGTCTTCGGCGGCGCATCGTTTGTCGGCGCATCGTACCTTTATACTTATAAAGATACGCTGAAAGATTGTGCCGAGTCTTGAATAGATTGGTATTGAAAAGGTTTAGAAACGCAAAGGTCGTCTGAAAACAGAATTTTGGTTTTCAGACGACCTTTTGTTTCATTCAAATTAATGAGGCAATTCACCGCTTCGGATTTTCTTTTTGAAATCCTGAGTTTCCCTGACAATTACTTTCGCCATCAGCAAGAGGGCGATTAAGTTGGGCAAAGCCATCAATCCGTTGAACGTATCCGAAGCGAGCCAAACCAAATCAAGACTCAAGACGGTTCCCAGCATGACCGAGGCGACGTAAAAAACTCGGTAGAGATTCGCGGATTTTTCGCCGAATACATATGCCGCACATTTCTCACCGTAGTAACACCAGCCCAAAATAGTCGAATAGGCAAAGAAAATCAAACCGATGGTAACGACCCAGCCGCCGAAACCGGGCAGCATTTTTTGGAAGGTAACGGTAGTCAGCGCCGCGCCGCTCAATTCCGGTTTGACAAACTCACCGCCCGCGCCGAGCAAACCCATCACCAATACAATTCCCGTAATCGAGCAGACGACGATCGTGTCCAAAAACGTCCCGGTCATGGAAACCAATGCCTGGCGGACGGGATGGTCGGTTTTCGCGGCTGCAGCGGCAATCGGTGCAGAACCCATACCCGCCTCGTTAGAAAACACGCCGCGCGCCACGCCGTAGCGGATCATCGTCCCGATTGCGCCGCCTGCCACAGCCTGCGCGCTGAACGCATCGGAGAAAATCAGTTTGACGGCGGGTGCTAGCAAGCCTGCATTGACGGCAATAATGGCAATGCCGCCTAAAACGTAAAACACCGCCATCGCAGGTACGATAAACGAAGCAGCTTTAGCGATACCTTTAATACCGCCCAAAACAACGATAGCTGTCAGAATGGTCAGGACGACGCCGGTATAGCCCGGTTCCACGCCGAAACTCGTCTGAACGGCCTGCGCAACCGAGTTGGACTGTACCGAACTGCCGATACCGAACGAAGCAAATGTGCCGAATAAAGCAAACGCCAATGCCATCCATTTCCAGTTTTTGCCCAAGCCTTTTTCGATGTAATACATCGGCCCGCCAGACATTTCGCCTTTGGAGTTGGTCACGCGGTATTTCACCGCCAACACGCCCTCGGCGTATTTGGTAGCCATACCGAAAATGGCGGTCATCCACATCCAAAATACCGCACCCGGACCTCCGGTAACCACGGCGGTCGCCACACCTGCAATGTTGCCTGTACCGATGGTGGCGGACAGGGCGGTCATCAAAGCAGCGAAATGGGAAATATCGCCTTCGTGGTCTTCGCCGTCATCCGTTGTTTTCTGCGGCATAAACGCCTGCTTGAGCGCGTAACCGAGCATAGAAAATTGCAGGCCTTTGAGCATAACGGTCAACAAAACGCCCGTTCCGACCAATAACACCAGCATAACAGGTCCCCAGACCCAGCCGCTGACTGTTTCAAAAAACGCTTTTAAATTTTCCAAAAATAATTGCATATTTTTCTCCTCATTATGTTTTTAGTGTTCGGTCATTTCAGCATAAAGTGTTTAAAAACGCAACGGTCTGATGATATGCCCCTTATTTTTCCATAAATCCAAATTCATAACGTCAGATCTCAATGTGGAAAACATTAAAATAAAAATACCCGTCTGACATCAGCCTGCGCAAATGGAAATCTGTATTTCAACATGATAAAAAGCCAATAAATATCGGCGACTGAAAATATAGTGGATTAACTTTAAACCAGTACGGCGTTGCCTCGCCTTGCCGTACTATCTGTACTGTCTGCGGCTTCGTCGCCTTGTCCTGATTTAAATTTAATCCACTATACCTGCCCTATCTGCACAAGCATAAAAAAACGAGGTCTTTCTATTTTGATTCACGGATTAATTTCAGACGACCTTCTTACCGCTAAAAAACCATCACCCAACATTTAAATCAAACGAACAGGCAAAAAAAGGTCGTCTGAAAGCCCCTTATCTCTTTCAGACGACTCTGAATTCCCGCTTTGTATTGTTTTCGGGTATTTTATTGCAGGGTAAAGCCTGCTTTGAAATCCAGCTTCGGCACGCCGATGATAAAACGCTCGCCGATACTGTCTTCAAACTCGTATGCGCCTTCGATACTGCCCCAAGGCGTGCTGATTTGCGAACCGCTGTTGTACTCGTATTCCTCACCCGGATACAGGACAGGCTGCTCTTCGATCAAACCGCCGTGTCCGACCTGCCCGATTTCTCCGTGCCCGTCGGTAACTTCCCAAAACCGCTGGCGCAATGTGATGACTTCATTGCTGCGGTTGCAGATGGTGATTTGATAATTAAAAGCATAGCGGTCACGATAAACATCGCTTTTTCCGGCGATATAACGCGGCTTTACACTGATTTCTATACTATTCATTTTGCTTCCCCGTGATGATGCGGTTCTATTTTTATTTAAAAGTGAGTGAAAGTGTGCCTGCCTTATATTTTTTATCGGCAGTCATATATTTAATTGTGTGTGTTTAAAAAATCCAAGATGCCAGCCCTAATACCAGACCGGTCATCAGTGCGGCGATCAGGTCGTCAAGCATAATGCCCAGTCCGCCGTGGATACGGCTGTCGAACCATTTAATCGGCCAAGGCTTGAGCATGTCGAACATTCGGAACACGATAAAAGCCGCAAACCACCAGCCCCACCGGAAAGGCACGAAAGACAAAACCAAAATCATTGCTACGATTTCATCCCAAACGATACCTCCGTAATCCTGTATGCCCAGTTCTTTTTCGGTATAACCGCAAATGCGGATTCCCCAAACAAACATGGCGATACACAGCAATGCCAAAACCCAGCCGCCGATTCCGATCAAATGAAGGACAAATGCCAAAGGCAAAGCCGCCAAAGTACCGGCCGTTCCAGGCGCAACGGGAGAAAGACCGCTGCCGAAACCAAAGCCCAAGAAGCATAAAGGACGCTCTTTGAGCCATTTGAAAGTAGGTTTAAATTCAGCCAAAATGATCGAACCCCCGTGAAATAAGCAATAATTCGCCGCCTTTTTTATCCTTTATTTTCAGACGGCCTGAGTTGTTTGTTTTCCCTATCCTCGTTACCGCCACACCGCATTGCGCTGCTGCGGCAAGGATTTCACTGCGACTGTCTGCGGAAGCGGTAAATACCAATTCGTAATCGTCGCCGCCCGATAAGGCGAAAGCCGTCCATTGTTCTTCAGACAACGATTTTCTCAATTCATCGGGAACCGGCAACACATCTGTCGAAATTTCCGCCCCCAAAGACGACGCGGTCAAAATGTGCCCCAAATCCTGCGCCAGCCCGTCCGAAATATCTTGGGCGGCATGGGCAAGCGGCAAAAGTGCCAAACCCAAATCTACCCTTGGCTCCGGTCTGAGGAGTTTATCTTCGCAAAGTCCGAAGACTTCCGGCGGCAGGGTGCAGTTTTTCAGACGATGGTTTAATGCTGCCGCAGCCATACCGATTTGCCCAGACACCCAAATATCATCCCCTTCTTGCGCTGCATCGCGCCGCAGGGCTTGCCCTTGGGGCAGTTCGCCGACGATGGTAATGTTGAATACCAAATCACCTTTGGTCGTATCGCCGCCGATAAGCGTGATGCCGAAACGTTGTGCCAGCGAGAAGAAACTTTCGCAGAACCGCGTCAGCCATTTTTCGTCCAAATCGGGCAATCCCGCACTGAGCAGAACCCATTTTGGAACGGCACCCATCGCCGCCATATCGGATATGTTAACTGCAAGCATTTTCCATGCCAAATCTTCAGGAGAAACATCTAAAAAAAAATGTTTGTCCTTAATCAACATATCGGCACTAAAACACAAATCAAATCCTATACTTGGACGGATGATGGCTGCATCGTCCCCGATACCCAACACCAAACCTTCCGCCTGCTGTTTTTGCAAAAACTGTCTAATAAAGTCAAATTCTGTCATATTTAGTGTAAAAAATTGTCAACTCGTTTACCTTACAGGAAACCGTAGGGCAAGACATTCCTTTTATAAATAGCGATATTCATTGCGTTATCACCAGGATTCACAACCCAAGGTCGTCTGAAAACAGGATTCCGATAAGATGGAATGTTTTCAGACGACCTTTTCTGCTGCCAGCAACATTTCCACATTCCGCTCGGTCGCTTCGGCTATCTCTTCGACGGCAACGCCGCGAATTTCAGCGGCGATGGCGGCGATTTGGCAGATGTTGGCGGGCGTGTTGATTTCGTTTTTCAGCATAAATGGGCTGTCGGTTTCCAAGACGAAATCGGTGTCATTCAAGGTTTTGAGGGTTTCGCGTATTTTTCGTGCATTCGGGTTGAGCAACAGCGAACCGATGCCGATTTTGAAACCTAATTTCGTCAACACGCGCGCTTCTTCCGCGCTGCCGGAGAAGGCATGAACGATGCCGCCTTGGGCAAAGCCTGTCTGTTTGACGGCGGCGGCGATGTCGGCGGTGGCTTTGAGATTATGGATAATCACGCGGCGGCGCAGGGTTTGCGCGATGGCAAGCTGGCGGCTGAAGACTTGAATTTGCCGTTCTCGCTGCGGCGGCGTTTGGGTTTTGTCGTAAAAATCTAAGCCGATTTCGCCGACCCATGCCGCCGGACGCGCTTGCAATGTTTGTTCCAAACGCTGGAAATCCGGCTCGGAAACGTCGTCTGAAAACCAGGGATGGATGCCGAGCGCGATATGGATGTTGCCCAAAAGCGGGTTTTCAGACGACCTTTGCGCCAAATCCGCCACGTCCTGCCAATCCTGCGGCCGGGTCGCGGGAACGATAAACCGCCCTACCCCCGCCTTCCGCGCGGCGGTCAGGATGTGCGTCAGGTTTTCGCGCAAGGCGGGATCGGCGAGGTGGCAATGGGTGTCGGTGAGGTTCATCGATTTCACACTAATTTTAGTCTTACCAATTCTTTGTGAACATCTTCCACCCCCCAGCCTTGTGATACGGCGAGGGTCATGAGTGCGGTGGCGGTTTCGAGGTTGCATTTGCCGCCGTTGATGATGCCCGAGTTGCGGAACGCGTTGCCTTGCGCGTAAACGGCGGCGGTTCTGCCTTGTCGGACTTGGCTGATGTTAAGCAGCAGTTTTCCTTGCTGCGTAAAGTCTCGGACGGCGCGGATGAAGCCTTCGTCTGCGGGGGTGTTGCCGTGTCCGTAGCTTTGCAGGATAAGGGCGTGGGCGGGAAGCTGTCCGAGTCCGTCCACAAGTTCTTGGACGGCAAAGCCGGGGATAAGCGTGCGGACGGCGATTTTTGCCTGCGGGTCGAGATAGCGGATTTTGAGGTCGTCTGAAACATCTGCCGCATCTTGGGACGGGACGCGGATATGATGCCAGCCTTGGGTTTCGTCCCATTCGGCGATGGCGCCGAAATGCGGATTGTCGAAGCCTGCGGCGGTTTCGGTACTGACTTTGCTGCTGCCGACGGCGGGATAAAGTTTACCGTCAAAGGCGATGACGGTTTGTTTGAGCTTGAGGCTGAAGGCGGCGACGGCGGTGGAGAGGTTGCGCGGGGCATCACTGTTTTCGGCAGCGTAAGGCCATTGGGAACCCGTCAGGACAATCGGTTTGCCCAAACCTTGCAGGGCGAGTGCGAGGAGGTTGGCGGTGTACGCCATGCTGTCTGTGCCGTGCAGTATCAGGATGCCGTCGCAGAAAGGCAGTTTGGCGGCGATGATGTCCAGCCAGTCGCGCCAGTGTTGCAGCGTGACGGACGAAGAATCAATCAATGGATTGCAGACGTGCCACTCGAAGTCGAGGTCGTCTGAAAAGGGGGAAAGGGCTTGGCTGACAAGCGCGGTATCGGGGCGCAGGCCTTCGCTGCTTTGGGTCATGCCTATGGTGCCGCCTGTGTAGAGGACGAAGATTTTTTGTTTCATGGACATCATCGGGTCGTCTGAAAATAATGATGCGGCTTATTTAACTATATTTCGGACAGGCTGGCAATTTGGCGGCGCAGACGGTTTTCAGACGACCTTGAAATGAAAAAGCACCCCGAGGCTGCCGATATTTGATTTTCCAAGTGGATTTTTATTCACGAAGCGGGAGATTCAAGGCGGAAGCCGCAACAAGCTTGGACAATTTGTGAGGATTGCCAACGCAGAAGATACCGCTTTGGGGATAAAAAGACACGGAAACTATTGAATATCGGCAACCTTGTCAGGGGACTTGATTTTATTGTTCGCTTTGCGCGGCTTTTTTGGCTGCCTTGGCGGCTTTGCGCTGAGCCCGCTTTTCGCTCAATTTGGTACGGTAGAACTGGAGGCGCTGGCGTTTTTTCCACCAGAACCATGCCAACGCTACTGCCAATATACCCAAAACAGTAAAGATGCCGGATTGCAGGCTGTGCATTTTTGCCATCAGCCAATCAATATTGTGCGCGCCGTATTCGCCCAAATAAATCCAAACCGGCACAGAAATCAGCGCAGCAAGCCCGTCCATCAGGATGAAACGGGTATAGGAAACTTTGCGGCTGATGCCCGCGGTTACGAACACGGCGGTACGCAAACCGGGCAGGAAGCGGGCGACGAACAATACCCAGTTGCCGTATTTGTCGAATTTTTCCTGCACCTGCGCGTAACGCTTCGGCGTCATCACGCGGGCGATGGGTTTGAACTTGAGAATTTTCTGTCCCCACACGCGTCCGGCGACAAACATAAATCCGTCGCCTGCCAACACGCCGAGCATACCGACGACAACCATCCAATGCGAATTGGTGTACCCCAAACCGGAAATCACGCCGCCTGTCACCAGCGTCAAATCTTCGGGAATCGGTACGCCAAAGCCGCAGATGACCAAAACGAAAAACACGGCTGCGTAGCCGTATTGGACAAAAAAGGCTTCTAAAAAGGCAAACATGGCGTATCCGTCGGTTGTAATGTGGAGGGGAAATTCATTTGAACTGAATGTTGTATTTTACCAAAGATAGGGTCGTCTGAAAGAAATAACAAGGCAGGTTATGAAAATAGGCGTGAACAATATTGGTTGATGTGTTTCAGACGACCTTGAATCCTAAAAAACACAGTGGATTAACCTTAAACCGGCATGGCGTTCACCCGCCTTGCCCTGATTCAAAATTAATCCACTGCACCGCCGTTCCCGCTTGCGTGGAAACGACGGCAGTTCCAAGGTTTGCTAAAAACCTGATTGATTTTTTGACGGCATTACTGCTTGCCGGTGATGGCTGCTGCGATGCGTTCCGCACCTTTTTTCGCCCAGTCCGCCTGACGCGCTTCGACCATGACGCGCACGACCGGCTCGGTACCCGATGCGCGCAACACGACGCGGCCTTTGCCTTCGAGTTCTTTTTCCACTTCAGCCAACACGTCTTTCGAGGCTTCCTGCCATTTCTGACCTTTTTGGATGCGCACGTTGATCATGGTTTGCGGATACGGCTGCCAGTCTGCGCAAACGGTGGCAAGGTCTTGGTTCAGGATTTGCAGCGCCGCCAAAACTTGCAACGCGGAGATGATGCCGTCGCCGGTGTTGTGTTTGTCCATGCACAAAATATGGCCGCTGGCTTCACCGCCGATGAGCCAGCCGCGTTGGTTCAGTTGTTCCAACACATAGCGGTCGCCGACTTTGGCGCGGCAGAAATCGACGCCCTGCTCTTTTAAGGCGATTTCCATCGCCATATTGGTCATGACCGTACCGACCACGCCGCCGATGTTGATGCCTTCGCGGGCACGGGCTTTGGCGATGACGTAAATCAGGCTGTCGCCGTCGTACACTTTACCGTTGCGGTCGACCATCATCAGGCGGTCGCCGTCGCCGTCCAACGCGATGCCATAGTCGGCTTCGTTTTGCAATACGGCGGCCTGCAAGGCTTTGGGATGGGTCGCGCCGCATTTTTCGTTGATGTTGTAGCCGTTCGGTTCGTCGCCGATGCTGACGACTTGTGCGCCGAGTTCGTGGAACACTTTGGGCGCAACGTCATAGCCTGCACCATGCGCGGTATCGACCACCAATTTCAGACCGCGCAAATCCAAATGGCTGGGGAAGGTGGATTTGCAAAATTCGATGTAGCGGTCGTCCGCGCCGTTGATGCGGCGGGCGCGTCCGAGACGGGCAGACGGCTGGGTTTTCATTTCTTCATCGATTTTGGCTTCGATTTCCAACTCGATTTCATCGCTCAGTTTTACGCCGCCTTCGGCAAAGAATTTGATGCCGTTGTCGGAATAGACATTGTGCGACGCGGAAATCATCACGCCGGCGGACAAACGCAGCGCACGGGTCAGATAAGCCACGCCCGGCGTAGGCAGCGGGCCGGTTTGGATGACGTTGACACCTGCGGCGGTAAAACCCGCCACCAGCGCGGCTTCGAGCATGTAGCCGGAAATACGCGTGTCTTTGCCGATAAGGACGGTCGGCTTCTGCCCGCCGTCATGCTGCACCAACACCTGCCCCGCCGCATAACCGAGTTTCAATACGAAATCGGGGGTAATCGGGAATTGACCGACTTCGCCGCGCACGCCGTCCGTGCCGAAATATTTTTTTGCCATGAGTTTGCTCCGTGAGGATGTTTTAGAATGGGGTTACCCGTAAATGTCATAACGGGCAGTATAGAGGGATTTTATGCAAAACTGTTGGGATTTATGTTTAGCGTAATTAGATTGAGCCTGAGCGGTATAGTTTCTTATCTTATCAAAACCCGAAACAAGTTAACCGGATTAAACAAACGGGTCGTCTGAAACCGCCAAACTTGTTTTCAGACGACCTCTTTATCACTATAGTGGATTAACTTTAAACCAGTACGGCGTTGCCTCGCCTTGGCTCAAAGAGAACGATTCTCTAAGGTGCTGAAGCACCAAGTGAATCGGTTCCGTACTAGCTGTACTGTCTGCGGCTTCGTCGCCTTGTCCTGATTTTTGTTAATCCACTATATTTCAGGGGCTGCCGACATTTCATTTTCAAAGTGTTTTTTTGTTTCCCAAGCAGAAGCTATTAAATGCCGGTAATGCCTAATGCGTCCCACACCTTCAACGCATCCGCTGTCGCCTTCACATCATGCACCCGCACGATTTGCGCGCCGCGCGCTACGGAAGCCAACGCTGCCGCCACGCTGCCGTGTACGCGTTCCGCCGCATTTGCCTCGCCGGTCAGCTCGCCTATCGTGCTTTTGCGCGATACGCCGATGAGCAGCGGAAAACCTGTTTCCGCCATCAATTCGGGCAAATGCCGCATCAGCGCGATATTGTGTTGCAAGGTTTTGCCGAAGCCGGAGCCGAAGCCGGGGTCGAGTATGATGCGTTGCGGTGCGATGCCTGCCGCGATACATTCCGCTGAGCGCGCTTTCAAATACCGCGCTACTTCACCGACAACATCTTGATATTTCGGATTAATCTGCATGGTTTTGGGCAAACCCTGCATGTGCATCAGGCAAATGCCCGTGTCCGCCTGACGCGCCAGCAATTCGACCGCGCCCTCGTCATTCAACGCCGCCACATCATTAATAATATCGACGACACCGAGTGCCAACGCTTTTTCCATAATCACCGTGCGGCGCGTGTCCAAACTGATGGGAACGCCCCACCCCGCCACTTCCGCCAAAACAGGCGCAACCCGCGCCCATTCTTCTTCAGGCGAAACATAATCCGCACCCGACCGCGTCGATTCGCCGCCGATGTCGAGAATGTCTGCGCCTTCTTTTAGAAGCTGTTCGGCATGTGCCAAGGCTGTTTGGGCGTTTTGCGAATACACGCCGCCGTCGGAAAAAGAATCGGGCGTCAGGTTGACGATACCCATGATTTTCGGCTTGTCCAAACCGATTTCAAACCTGCCTGCCTGCCAGATGCGCGTGGTCATGATGGTGTTCCGTAAAATAATGAAGACGAAATTATAGCTCGTCTGAAAACATCATGCAGCTTTCAGACGACCCCGTTTTACAAATCCTGCCGTTTAATGCCAAAATCAGGTTTACCATCCTAATCCGCCTGATAAAGGAAACAGCCATGTACCAACACGTCGAATACTACCCCGGCGATCCGATTTTAAGCTTGGTCGAAACCTTCAAAAACGACCCGCGCCCCGAAAAAGTCAATTTGAGCATAGGCATTTATTTCGACGATGAAGGCAAAATGCCCGTATTGGAATCCGTGAGCTGTGCCGAAACCGCCCGCGCCGCCACGCCTGCGCCGTCGCCCTACCTGCCGATGGAAGGTTTGAACACTTACCGCAGCGCGGTGCAGCATTTGTTGTTCGGCAAAGACAACCCCGCGCTTGCGCAAGGGCGCATCGTTACCGTACAAACCTTGGGCGGCTCGGGCGCGCTCAAAGTCGGGGCGGATTTCCTGCACCGCTGGTTCCCCGCAGCGCGCGCCTACGTCAGCGACCCGACTTGGGACAACCACCGCGGCATTTTTGAAGGCGCCGGTTTCGAGGTCGGCACTTATCCTTATTACGACCCCGCCACCGTCGGCGTCAAATTCGACGAAATGACCGCGTTTTTCAACACCCTGCCCGAACACAGCGTCTTAATCCTGCACCCCTGCTGCCACAACCCGACCGGTGTGGATATGTCGGAACAGCAGTGGGACGAAGTGTTGCAAATCATCAAAACGCGCAAACTGATTCCGTTTATGGACATTGCCTACCAAGGCTTCGGCGGCGATTTGGACAGCGATGCCTACGCCATCCGCAAAGCGGTGGAAATGGAATTGCCGCTATTCGTCGGCAATTCCTTCTCGAAAAACCTGTCGCTCTACGGCGAGCGCGTCGGCAGCCTGAGCGTGGTTTGCCCGAATAAAGAAGAAGCGGAATTGGTGTTCGGTCAGCTCAAATTTACCGTCCGCCGCATCTACTCCAGCCCGCCCGCACACGGAGCGTATATCTCCACCGATGTGATGAACAGCACCGAACTTTACGCCTTGTGGCAAAACGAAGTCTATGTCATGCGCGACCGCATCCGCGCCATGCGGCAGAAACTTTACGACGTATTGACCGTCCAAATCCCCAACCGCGATTTCACTTATTTCATCAAACAGCGCGGCATGTTCAGCTACACAGGATTGAGCGTGGAACAAGTCCATAGGTTGCGCGACGAATTTGCCGTTTACCTGCTGGATTCGGGCAGGATGTGTGTCGCCGGGCTGAATGCTTCGAATATCGCCTATGTTGCCGATGCGTTTGCCGAAGTGCTGAAATAAACCGCAAAAAGTAAAAGGTCGTCTGAAACCCGATGTAGTTTTATTTGAAGTAAGTCAAAAGGCCGCCCAAAAAATTTTCATCTTTCAGACGGCCTCTCTATAATTGGCGCACCCAACAGGGATCGAACCTGTGACCTCCAGCTTCGGAAACTGACACTCTTCCAACTGAGCTATGGGTGCGGGGAAGGCGTAAGATTAACGCAAATCCCGCCTGTTGGCAAAGCCTATTATGCAGGATGGCGCAAACAAGACAAATTTGAAGAAAAATCCCATAAAATAATCAACAACATACACAACCCACCCCTTAACAGGCGGCAAAAAACCGCCGCCTTTGCGTATATTTTCCACAAGAGCGATTGGAAAGCCCTTGTGAATTCAGTATAATCCAGCAAAATATTGTTAACTGCGTTTAACACACCAAACTATAACTCAAAGCACAACCTAACCTAACGGCGAGGCCTACCAAATGAAACAACTCCGCGACTCCAAAGCCCAAGGCTCTGCATTGTTTACCCTTGTGAGCGGTATCGTTATTGCCATTGCAGTCATTTACTTCCTCATCAAATTGGCGGGCAGCGGCTCGTATGCAGACGTTGCCCAATCTTCCGAAACTGCTACCCAAACCCGCATCCAGCCCGTAGGACAGCTTACCTTGGGAGACGGCATTCCGGTAGGCGAACGCAAAGGCGATCAGATTTTCAACAAAATCTGTATCCAGTGCCACGGCGCAGACAGCTCCGTACCCAACGCGCCGAAAATCGAAAACAACGGCAACTGGGCGCCCCGTATCGCCCAAGGCTTCGATACCCTTTTCCAACACGCTCTGAACGGCTTTAACGCCATGCCTGCAAAAGGCGGCGCAGCCGATTTGACCGACCAAGAACTCAAACGCGTCATCACTTACATGGCGAACAAGAGCGGCGGTACCTTCCCTGATCCGGATGCCGCAGCACCTGCCGATCAAGCCGCTTCAGGCAATGCAGCCGCCTCCGCACCGGCTGCTGCCGGCTCAGCCCCCGCAGCCGATGCACCTAAAGCCGAAGACAAAGGCGCAGCCTCTCCTGCAGCTTCCGGCGCAGACGGTAAAAAAGTTTTCGAAGCAACCTGTCAGGCATGTCATGGCGGCGCAGTCCCCGGCATTCCAGGCATAGGTAAAAAAGACGAATGGGCTTCGCGCATCAAACAAGGTAAAGAAACCCTGCACAAACACGCTCTCGAAGGCTTCAACGCCATGCCTGCAAAAGGCGGCAACGCCGGTCTGAGCGACGATGAAGTCAAAGCAGCGGTCGACTACATGGCCAACCAATCAGGCGCTAAATTCTGATTTGTTCAAGAACGCTATTGATATCCCATCAAAAACGCACCTTTAAACAAGGTGCGTTTTTTATGAGTTCCAAGAAATATGTAATCCCCTATCAACGCAGGTTTGGGACAAATAACATCCCCACTTCATTTACGATATATTTTATTCATTAACCCGTTCATTCTACCCTGCCTACACAAAACATACTGAGATAGAAAGAACAGCATTAAATTTTCTTTCAATTGGCAGCACAACAAGATTTTCAATTCACGCACACTGTTTATATAGTGGATTAAATTTAAATCAGGACAAGGCGACGAAGCCGCAGACATTACAA
>ERZ773196.295-NODE-295-length-32153-cov-10.362546_pt1 | contig 32153 bp, 20 predicted proteins | sample MGYA00581009_ERZ773196 | MGnify/ENA primary metagenome ERZ773196 (study PRJEB29015, sample SAMEA2738162) | human oral metagenome | biome: human oral; feature: human-associated habitat; material: saliva | place: China | collected 2243 ... | reverse complement strand
GCACGCCGGCCTCGCGAATCGCATCGATATCGATGACCTGGTCAAGCTGATCGACATAGTAGGCGAGGTAGTCGAAACGGTGGATGCTGGGGTGATCCAGCAGGTCCGAACCCAGCACGCGATCGACGCTGCGCCAGCCCTTTTCAAGGATTTCGTTTGCACGCTTGGCGATCCACGAGGTCGCATCGGAGTCCGCGGGACCACCGTGAGGCGGGTTGTACTTGAAGCCGCCGTCACGAGGCGGGTTGTGGCTGGGGGTGACGACGATTCCGTCAGCCAGCCCTTCCCCAGTCGTACGCAGGTGCTTGGGAGCCCCATTTGCACCGAGAATCGCCACAGAAACCGCAGGGGTCGGAGTGTAGGAACCACGTGCGTCGATGCGAACATCAACCTTATTAGCGGCCAAGACTTCCAGGGCGGTGCGCCATGCGGGTTCGCTCAGCGCGTGGGTGTCACGACCGATGAAAAGCGGGCCGTTGAAACCCTGCTCGGCTCGGTAGTCAACAATCGCCTGGGTAATCGCAACGATGTGTGCTTCATTGAACTTGCCATCGAATGCGCTACCGCGGTGACCGGAGGTACCAAAAGACACCCGCTGATCGGGGTTTGAGGGATCCGGCTCAATGTCGTAATACGCAGAAATCAGCGCATCAATATCGGTAAGGTCTTCGGGAAGGGCAACAGTGCCAGCTCTTTCATGCATGCTTTCAGTCTGCAATGTTTCCCTAAACCGTGCAAGGCATTTCACGATAAGGGACAGATCCACTGCGCAAACAGATTGGCCTACTCACACGCTTTACTCCCTTGCGTTAAACTCAATATGCATGTCGCCCCAGCAACGACGCGGCGCGACATGCATGGAAGACAAAGGAGAACCCCATGGGCTGGTTGGATTCGATCGAGCACAATCGCTGGCTGTCAGCACAACTTCAAGCATTGATCGCAGAAGCAAAAGTGAGTACGACGCCTTCGGGGTTTAGTGAAGGTCCAGACGGCGAGGAACCCAGCGAACGCGATCAATTCACCCTCAGCGCTCGAATGCTCCACGCTTTTTCCTTGGGAACGCTTCTTGGCCTTCCCGGTTCACGACGCTATGCCGACCATGCGACTAAGACTCTTCGCCGCGTCATCCACGATCATCTTCAAAAGCTTCCCGAAGCCACTGCCACCGATGACCCCGAAACCATCAATTCCGATGAATACAAGGCTGAGGTGCGCAGCGGAGAGATCGACTACCAGCTTGATAACGCACTGCTCATCAGTGCGAGCGCGGCGGCGACGGTAGCCAATCGCCCCAGTGCCCACGAGCTCCTCCTTGAGGCCCTCCACGAGCAAGAACGTCGGTGGCTTGCCCCCAACGGACTGGTCTACGGAGCCATAGCCTCGGGAAGCACACAGCACAAGGCGCCAATTATCTCCCTTGGAACCCTTGCTTCGACCGCCGAGGCGTACCTAGCAGCTGCCGAGGCAACCGCCGACCCCGTATGGATCGACCGAGCCGAATCCATCACCCGCACGGTCGTGCAGATGGGAAGTGAGGCCTCGTGGAGGGTGGGCGAATACATCGATATCGAGGAGCTCTCCCCCGTTCCCCAAACCGAGGCCGATTGGTCAAAGAAGTGGGAGCATTGGTCTGCAACTCCGGTGCTTGAAGGCGTGCAGATCGGCAGCTTGCTGCGCTGGTCCCGGCTGTGCATTCAGGTTCGCGCAGCCTTGAGGTCCCTGGGACGTAAGAGCGATGACACGCTTCTCGAGGCCGGGCAAGACTTCTTCGAGCGAGCACGCGTTGATGGATGGCGTAAGAAGGGCTACGCGGGATTTGTAACCTCGGTGGGCTTCGAGCATCACGAGGCAGAAATTCTGGACGACCGACACTTCATGTGGGTCGCCTGCGAAGGCGTCTGCGCCGCGGTATCACTGGCACGAGCACTGCGCGATGACGGTGCCAGCGAAGGTGAAGTCGAGCACTACGAACACTGCTACCGCTCGTGGTTGGATTTCATTAACGATGAGCTGATTGTCCAGCCTGGACAGTGGCTTCATGCCTTGTCCTTTGACAATGAGCGGATTGAAGAGTCGAGGCCCCGCAGTGGCGATATCGCTTGGGCAATTCAGTGCGTTTTGGTTGGCCGAGTGCCGATGTGGCCACCTTTTGCTTCCGCGATTTCCCGAGGCCTGTTGGACCATCCGGAAGAGGCTCCAGCCGACCGCCGTTCGTGGGTACCTTTCCGTCGCCACCGCTGAAAAATTAAGGGATCGAGGACATATTCGGAAAGACGAATGTGCGAATAGATCAAGATCCGCTATGATTGGCGGGTCTGGAGGGCTGACCGAGTGGCCGAAGGTGACGGTCTTGAAAACCGTTGTGTCAGCAATGGCACCGGGGGTTCGAATCCCTCGCCCTCCGCCGAGCCGGCCGCCCACGGGCGTCGCGGCGGGTGCACGTTCGCGCTCGCGGCGAAAATGCCCTAAAGTAGTCGGCACTGGAGACGTCGCATAGTCCGGTCGAGTGCGCCTCCCTGCTAAGGAGGTAGGGGTTCACGCCCCTCGCGGGTTCAAATCCCGCCGTCTCCGCAAACAGCCCCGTGGTTCCCTTGGAATCGCGGGGCTTCGTTATACCCAGAACATGCAGCATACAAATGGCTATCAGTCAACCACTTTTTTGAAAGAGATAGTTTGAAATGACTAATTCCACAACTGATTGCCCACTATTTTCGAAGAATGTAGATTAGATGCTGAATCCCTATAAATCGTGCGATTGAGAGAGATTTCGATGTCACATCCCAAACTCTTAAAAACGCGTGCGCGAGCGGCGGGTGTTGCAACTCTTGCAGCAGCCTCGCTTCTGTTGACTTCCTTCACTCCGTTTAACGGTAGTGTCGCGGCAGACAACAACAGCGCAAGCGAAACCACCCAGGCCGCCTCGGCCTCGGGAACGGAGAACACTAGCGACGCTAGCACCTCCGCATCCGAGCAGACGGCAGCCTCTAACACTGAGACCCCTGTAGCAGGCGGAACTGAGGCAAACACCTCGGATACCTCCGCTCAGGACGCAGGTACTTCTGCAGAGGCCAACCAGCCTCGTTCACGTCGTGCACGTGCGACCAGCTCGAAGCCGGCGACCCTGGCAATGACCGTCGTCAACGACAGCGACACCCTTACGGTGCGCGAAAACCAGGTGACGACGATCAACTACTCCTGTTCTTCGGTGACCACCCCCTGTGAAGGTGCCTCCATCAAGTTCTTGCTCCCCGAAGCCGTCACTCCCGCCGGAGTTCAGCTGAAGGACCATCTCTACTCGGCCACTGCTGTTACCGGCTCTACCGTCGCTCTCACCAGCCAGAGCATTCTCCCCGGTCCTCCCCGTATGAAGCAGTTCATTTACACTCTGAACCGCACCATCCCGGCAGGCACCTCCGACCGTATCCAGATCACCTGGCACTACGACGGAAACGATGCACCGACTAACTCGACAACCACTCAACGTGTCGAATTTACGGCGTGGAACGCAGATCCCATCGAGGATTCGCAAACCACCAAGTGGACCGCGGACACCGACATCGCCATCGAGAAGAGCGGTTCCACGAATCCGAATGCATACCCCGCAATTGGTGGCGAAACCACGTACAAGCTGCGCTACGGCTACCAGCAGATCGACCAAACCAACCCCAATAAGGTCGGTATCCGCTGGAATGGTTCCTCACTGAAGGGTGGCGTCAACGGCACCAACTTCGTGCAGGTCCAGGACATCAAGGTCACCGATCCGCTTCCCGCGAAGGCAGTCTTTGTCTCCGCATCCAACGACGGTGTCTACGATCCTGCGACCCACACGGTCACCTGGACCTACGACAAGTGGCTGTGGCAGAACCCCATCGAATCGACCGTGACCGTGAAGTACCCCGAAGGTACTGTCACTACGGCCGACAAGGTCACAAACAAGGCCACCATCACCGCCAAGGTGATGAATGATCCTTCAACGACCCTGACGAAGAGCTCTGAAATCACCCATGGTTTCGCCCTGCGCAAGCCGGGCGGTCGACTCATCAAGATCGGTAACGACAACCAGTACCAAGTTCGTGAGGGCATGAGCCCGTGGCGTTTCGGTGTGACGAACAGCGGTAACACAACGACTCACGCTCACTTTGATGACACCATGCCCTGTACCTGGTCCTCTCAGGATGCCAAGGCAGCAGGCGGCTCGTGTGATCAGCCGACTATGGTTGCTCCTTACCGTTTCAGCATCTTCGGTAAGTCCGGCTACGAAAATCAGGGTGGCTGGACTCTTGAGTACTGGACCAACAAGGGTAATCATGAGGTCGTCAACTACACCGAGACAAGCACTTTGAACCTCCCCGATGGCGAGTGGATCACCCGTTTCACCATCGATTCGGATGTTGCACCACAAGCCAATCCAGGCGTGTGGTTCTACGGCACAATTCCCTCAACTCTTCCCACCGAAGAGCCTGCGGATTTCGCCAACCACTACAACACGGTTGCTCCGCCTGAGAAGTACTACAACTACGTCGCCTCCCCTGACTACGTCCGCTTCCAGAACTGCGCATCCGGCACCTTGACGGATAAGGACAGCGGCCAGGTTGTTGCCTCCGCCGATGATCTGTGCACCTGGATGCGCGTGCGCCAGGACTTCCCCAGCGTGGGACTTGTCAAGGTTGCTCGTACGAACCCCGTAACCGTTGGAAAGACAGCCTCTTTCGGCATTAACGGCGAGGTTCGTAAGAAGGCCCAAGGTGGTAAGCCCACTCCCTTCACCATTGCGGATCTGCTGCCCGAAGGCTTCGACATTGATGATGCCTCCCAGGTCGGCTTGAACGGTGCGTCGACTCTGACCAACCCTGATGGAAGCAAGTACGACCTCAGCAAGGTCCAGATTGAGATCACGAAGAATTACAACGGATCGGGCCGAACCCTGCTCCGTATGATTGTTCCTGATCCCGTGGAAGGCGGTCTTTACACCTCCTTCAACACGACTGTGAAGAATACAGCGCCTGCTGGTCAGACCACGAACGATGCAAACGCCTACATGCCCGGAGATGGCGCCAAGGACACTGCCGTGGACACGAGCCTGCGCAACAAGAACTACTGCTTCACCGGTCGCGTGCAGGACACCTTCGACGTCAACGGCAACGGTTCAACTGAGGACTACGTCTGTAACGCCACTGCCAACTTCAACGTTGCGACCACCCCCGCAATGAGCATCACGAAGGAAGTCAAGGGCAATAAGGACGCCGACTTTGTTCCCGCCGGTGAGGTCGCAAAGATCGATCCGGGTTCGGATGGCGCATACCGTTTCACCATTTCAAACGCTGGTAACGCTCCCCTGACGAAGGTTGTCGCCTATGACATTCTTCCTCACCCGGGCGACACGGGCGTGGGTCCTGCCTCTTCTCAGGCCCGCGGCTCCCACTGGCAGCCTTTCTTGAACTCGACCAACTGGACCTTCCAGTCGATCAAGGAAAAGGCGGGCCAGGATCCCGAGACCACGGAAATTCCCGCCTCGGATATCACGATCCAGTACACGACCGTTGAGAATCCCTGCCGCGGCGAGGTTATGAGCGTCGGTGGCGCAATGAACGACGGCCCTGCCGGTTGTACCCCCAACGCTTGGGGAGCAGCCCCCGCAGACCTGAAGACCGTTAAGGGCTTCCGCCTGGTCATGAACCGCGATATTGAGGTCGGCGAAAAGATCCAGTTCGTGGCAACCATGACCTCTCCGGTTAACGCCAACCTCATTGCGTGGAACTCCGTTGCAATGTCCGGTGGCGTCACCGAAAACGGTAAGGTTTCTTACCTGCAGCCGAACGAAGCACCCAAGGTTGGTATCAACGTCTCCACTGACGTGTCGGTCACCAAGAAGGTTGCTCGCGTTAAGGTAAACGGCGATCAACCGGTCATGGATGCAAATGGAATCCCGGAAACAATCGAGTCGACTGACCCGGTTATGCCCGGCGATTACATGCTGTACTCGATCACCTTGAATAACAAGGGACCGGCTGTCGCCTCTGGCATGAAGATTAAGGATGTCCTTCCGCAGGGAATCGAAGCGATCTCCTCGCAAGTCCGCCTGTGTCAGACTGATGCAACCACTCCCTGCGTCGGCGTGCAGCACAATTCGAATCCGGATTTAGCGAATTTGGACACCGACTGGGAGGCAATGCCCTCTGGCGATTTGAATACAAACCTTGCGGTGAACGGAACCCAGACACTGTACGTTCTGGTCAAGGTCAACCCCTACACCGAGGGCAAGACCATCACGAACACCGCAACCTTGGGTGATTATGACCAGGTTGATTCGAACAAGGACAACAACACCTCGAGTGCTTCCTTTACCGTAGGCGGCTCCATTTCGGGAACCATCTACAACGACACGGATGCCACTTGGATCAATGATCGCGGAATCGACAAGCCTTTCGAAGGCGTGACTGTCCGTCTGCTGGATGCTGATGGCAACCCCGTTAAGGATTCCTCTGGCGCTGACATCACCGCGACTACCGACGCCAACGGCAACTACACCTTTAACCGCCTGCCTTTGGGCGACTACAAGGTTGAGGTCGTTCCCGACCATGCCACCGTTGACGGAGAGAACGTGTCACTGTCTGACTACACGCAGACCTACGGCTACCAAACCTCGACCAAGCGCAGCGAGGCAGGCAAGGGGAAGCTCACAACCCCGACGATTTCTCTAACTACCTCGAACGCCAATGTTTCGAAGGTTGATTTCGGATTCGTCAAGCCCGCCTCGGTGGGTAACTTCGTGTGGTTCGACGCCAACAAGGACGGCGTCCAGGATGCCGACGAGTATGGCGTTGCAGGCGTCACCGTCACCCTGACCGACGGCGCCGGCAACCCGGTCATCGACCTGGACGGCAACCCCGTCAAGCCGGTGACCACGGACGCCAACGGCAAGTACGAGTTCACCAACCTGATGCCGAACGTCGATCGGATCATCGCGAACGCGGGCGAGGAGAACTACAAGGTCACCTTCACGGTCCCCGCCGGCTACTCCGCAACCAAGTCCTACGCGGCTGCGGATGGCGAGAAGGACTCCAACGGTGCCGAGAGTGACGTGACGCTCACCGAGGGCCAGAACGATGAGACCGTCGACTTCGGCCTCGTTGCAGAAGGAAAGATCGGTGACACGATCTTCTGGGATGTCGACAACAATGGTGGTTCTGCTCCCTCTGGCGCAGATAAGCCGCTTGCTGGAGTGAAGGTCACATTGACCTACACGACTCCTGCAGGAGTTGAGAAGACTCTCACGACCACAACCGATGAGAACGGCAAGTACTCCTTCGAGAATCTGGCCCCCGGAGACTACACAGTCACCGTCGATAAGGACTCGCTGGCAACAGCTTGCCCCGAGTGCACCGCTCAGAGCCACGCACCTTCGGGCGACGTGAAGGCCTCGGAGAACCAAACCCTCTCCCTGAGCTCTAAGGTCACCCTGACCCCGACCTCGATGACCAACGAGGACCAGGACTGGGCATTCACTGCAGCAGCAGACACCGCGATTAAGAAGGCAATCACCACTCCCTCGGCAGAGGAACAGAACACCTTCGATTTCGCACCCGGAAAGGAAATCACCTACACCCTCACTCTGACCAACAATGGCCCGAGCGTGGCAACCGGTGTGACCGCTTCCGATAAGCTGCCCGCAGGCGTCACCTTCATCTCCGCTGAAGGCGATGGCTCTTACAACGCAGAGACCGGAAAGTGGGATCTGTCGAACCTGACCATTGCGAAGGATGAGGTCAAGACCATCACCATCACCGTGCGTATCACCGGTGAGGGCGTTGGCTCGCTGATCACGAACGTCGCAACGATCACGCACCAGGACCAGTACGGTGATAACCCGACGAATAACGAGTCCTCGGCATCCTTCAAGGGTGGCTACAACCTCGGAGGAACGCTCTACCGCGACTCCGATGTCAGCTACTCGAAGAGCGACACCGAAGCTCGATTCGCAGGACGTACCATTGCCCTGCTCGATGGAAACGGCAACCCCATCCTGGACAAGGATGGCAACCCCGTGACCACGACGACGGACGAAAACGGTAACTACCAGTTCACCGGTCTTGCCCCCGGCAACTACAAGGTGTCGATCGTTGATCCCACCACCGGCGATCTGGCTGGTCTGATCAACACCCAGGCCTACAACGGTCGCAATGCGACCGAGGCATCGGTGACCATCGGCGACTCTTCGGTCCAGGGCGTTGACTTCGGCTTCGTGAAGCCAGCGACCATCGGCGACCGCGTGTGGAACGATCAGGACCGCAACGGTGTCGACAACGGTGAACCCGGTGTTCCCGGTGTGACCGTCATCCTCAAGGATGCATCTGGCAACGAAGTTGCTCGCACGACGACCGACGCAAACGGTAACTACCGCTTCGAGGGACTCCTCCCCGGCACCTACAGTGTGTCGATTGAGGTTCCCACCGGTTACGAGGCAGTGGCAACCTCCAAGGATGTCACCGTGGCAGAGGGCGAAGTCAACCTTGATATGGACTTCCCGCTCACCCAGATCCCGGCCGCCCCGTCACCTTCGAAGCCCGCGAAGTCGATTCTGGCGAAGACCGGTTCAGATGCGCAGTGGATCGCCATCCTCACCTCCATGCTGCTGGCAGCAGGTGTTGGGGCTGTCGGTGCCGCTCGCAAGCGCCGTGACTGATCGCTTAACGCGAATGCGCTTCTAAGCGCAAAGCACAGGCCGGGCCCCGATGAAAATCGGGGCCCGGCCCTTTTGTGTGTTTTATCGCTACGTCCCCTGGGCATGCTTTCGTGAGTTCGCTTTATGCTGCCCGAGCTTCGGTCTTTTCGGAGCGCGCGGGGGCATAGATCGTGGACTCATGCTTTAGCTCTCCCATTCCCCCGTTAGCTCTCCCATTCCTGGTTTAGCTCGCTCACCTACCGCCTTAGAACAGCAACAGACCCGGAATGAATGAGCTAAACCAGGATGGGGAGGGGAGAGAGCGAGGGGACGAAGGCCGTGCAGAGTAACGCAGACCGACAAAAGTTTGTCCCCGGGCGCATGAGCACCCGGGGACAAACGCTAATCAGTATTCGTCAGTAGTGAAACCTCAGTTCAACTGATCAAAGGAATGTGCCCACGCGGAATGGATGGGGTTTGCGTCGGCAACCATGGCCTCGAAACGGTTTTCGGCAATCTGCATGAGTTCGTTCAAGGTCACGCGGATCTCTCGAAGGTCAGAACCCTCAACACGACGCCAGCCATCAGCAAGAAGTTGATCGGCCGAATCCACACGCGAGACGCATACAATCAGCGGGCGGTTAAAACGCTCATGGTAGGCCTGGCCAAGCGCTCGCAATTCTTGCTGCTTCTCCGAGTTAAAGTCACCCAAGAGGGTCGAACCGGTATCCAGCAGGGCCTGCTCATCAGCCTCGCCACCCAGAATCAGATCCACGATGTCGGTGTAGCCGGAAATCAGAGCTTCCTGTTCTTCACGGTCAGCCTGGCCAACTGCATCCTGGAAGGCGTGGCGCAGGTCGGCGACCGAGGCGAAAGGAGCCTGTGTCCACGCACGTTCAACCGGCCACGTCACTCCCGAGAACATGGGCGCGAAGGCGCGAGTGAACTGTGCTTGATCAAGGCGATTAATTGCGTCCAAGTCCAGCGGACGACCATCAACCAGTGAAACAGCCGGAGAAGGCTTACGACCGATGTGGAAGAAGAGCAGGTTGAGAATGATCGCGCAGATTGAACCGATCGTCACGCCTGAGCCGAAAAGAATCTGCATCCACGAAGGCACGTAGCTAGCGAGTTCTGGCTTCAAAGTGACCAGCAGCCCCAAGCCAAGCGAGGTCGCAACGATCACCGAGTTACGGTTATCGCGCATATCAACAGTGGAAAGGGTCTGAATACCGACAACTGCAACGGCTGCAAACATTGCCAGAGACGCTCCACCGATAACAGGCTTCGGGATCGAGGCGACGATTGCGCCAGCCTTGGGGAGGATTCCCAGAATGATCATGAAGACGCCCGCGGCAGTAACGACCCAGCGCGACTTCACGCGCGTGAGACGAACTAAACCAACGTTCTGCGCAAAGCAGGTGTAGGGGAAAGAGTTCAGGACACCACCGAGCGCGGTCGACAGGCCGTCGGCGCGAAGAGCATTCGCAATGTGTGCAGGGGTAATGCGCTTACCCACAACCTCGCCGGTCGCAAAAACGTCACCGGTGGTTTCGACGGCGGTAATTGCCATGACGATGAGCATCGAGATAATCGCTGCAACTGAGAACTTTGGAATTCCAAAGAAGAAAGGAGTGGTCACTCCAATCGGTGCCGCCTGAGAGACCGCAGAGAAGTTTGCATCCCCCAGAATCCAGGCGACAACCGTTCCGCCAAGCAGACCCAAAAGGACGGCAATCGTCGCCATAAAGCCAGAGAAAATACGCTGGATAACGACGATGACAGCCAAAGTGCCCAGAGCGTATGCAAGTCCGCGAAGAGTTCCAGGAATGGGATCGGCGCCAGCCTTCGCTGCCTCGGTTCCCCAGTACACGATGTCGTTTGCGGCAACCGAAATAAGGGTCGTTCCCATTACCGTCAGCAAGGTGCCGGTAACAACCGGCGGGAAGAAACGAAGAAGTTTCGCAAAGAAGGGAGCGGCAAGGAAGGTGGCAATGCCTGCAACGATAATCGAGCCGTACATCGTCGCGAGGCCTTCGACTCCCCCACCAGCAGCCAAACCAACTGCAATAAGCGGAGAAACAGCCGTAAATGTCACGCCTTGAAGCAAGGGAAGACGAACACCAATCTTCGGGCCAAGCCCTGCAGATTGGATGATTGACGCGATACCACAGGTGAAGAGGTCCGCATTGATCAGGTGAACAGTAGTAGCCGAGTCAAGTCCCAGACCAGTTGCAATTACCAGCGGAACGACAACTGCCCCGGCGTAAAACGCCAGGACATGCTGAAAACCGAGGATTGTGAGCTTGGGGAAAGAAGGGACCGCATTGACCGGGTCGATTCGAGTGGTGGACATTTTTGGATGGCTATTTGCCATTGCGCTGCTCCTGCATGTCGCTCAAAAATGGACCTCTTAATTCTCACCCATCCATAAGACGCAAGGAAAGCACCATTTCACGGAAATTCCGGTTGCATCGATTGACACACTCGCATAAGTTTTCTTTCTTTTCCGCAAGATTCTGCGACTTTCTCTGCAACAAAAAGAGGCCGATGTGATTGATGACGCATTTATGAGTTTGCTTGTAAAGGCGCGTTGTGCCTAAACTATCTCTCGGCCAATCAAACGGCAATGCGCTCGTAGCTCAATGGATAGAGCATCTGACTACGGATCAGAAGGTTGGGGGTTCGAGTCCCTTCGAGCGCGCAAGCGGCCCCGCTCGGTGCGTCCCACCGGTCGGGGCTTTGCTATACCCGCCTATCCCCATCTTGCGCGTAGATCTGCGCGATACTTGCGCGGGCACTCCCCTTTGACTGTTCCCTTTATTCGCAGTGATCGAGCACCGCTTTCATCGCTTTCTTCTCCCGCGGGGTTACCCCCAATCCCCAGGAACTCTTCACAACGATTTGCCGCTGCACATACGCACAGCGATAACGAGCATTCGGCGGGAGCCACTGATCCGCTCTGCTCGCCCCTTTATCTTGATTCGCGTTGCCATCAACAGCCAGCAAGTTTGTTGGATCGTTCGCAAACTCTTGTCGACGTGAAGCATCCCATTGCCACGCACCGCTGCGCCACGCATTGGCAAGTGCAACGACGTGGTCGATTTGCACCTGATCTGAGGAATCCTCACCCTTGCGGAAATCAATCGTTCTACCCGTATAAGGGTCATCAAGGATCCCCCCGACAACCACACAGTTCGGAGAGGAAGTCTTCATCTGCAGACTGCGTAAATCCCTTCGAAGGATGTCATTTCGCGTATCGCAGCCATTTCGATCGACATCTGCCCATCGCTGACCAAATTCATCACGTGAATAGCCTGGAACAGATCCACTGCGCGTCTGAAGCACTGGAAGCTGATCGAGAGCTTTCGCGCTATCATCCACGCTCCCTAAGGAAGAATCCGAAGGACCGCTGGAACTATTCAACCCTGTGCCCCATACGCCAAAAGCACCGCCAACGACTCCAGTGTGGACAAGCGCGAAGGCCACTGCCACAATCGCGCATATAAGAAGAGCCCCCATCAGAAGGCGTGAGCGTCTGGGACCTTTTCGGCGCATAAACACTTACCTCCTTCTGACAGTTATTTAGCCACTATGGCGCAGGGAACGCGCGCGAACATCAAGAGCCACACAGTTGTGGAAATCGCCGAATACGCGTTGATCCTGTGGAAAAATCCGCTGCGCAGATACCAGCGTCTTAGTCATCACTCCTGACGATCTTCGCGACTGAAGCGCGTGCAGCCTTGCGATTTCGAAGATTCTCACGCACAAAGTACAGACACACCAGGAGCAGGGTCAGCGATCCCATTGCGACCAGCTGTGCGCGTCCGGCAGCGTTAAACATCATCAGAACCGCGATCGACAGCAATCCGATAACAGCGAACCAAGGCAGCCACGGCCAACCCGGCATCCTCAGGGACAAAACTCCCTCGGCCTCGAGCTTCGAGTGCAAGCGGATCTGCGAGATAACAATCATGACCCACACAATCAACAGCACCATGCCCACTGCATTAATGAGCACCTGCATGATCGATGATGGAAGATACCAGTTCAAGGCGACGGAGATAAAGGCCAGAGCCACAGAAACCGCAACCGAGCGGCGCGGGGTTCGCCCGTCCTCAATATCACCGTGAAGCGCGGTTACTCCAAGGGCCTCGTCACCCTCATCAACAGCTTTGTGCACGCGCGCACCCAGAATCCAGGTCGGTCCCATTCCGCGTGCAGACAGCGAGTATGCGATTCGGGAAGAGGCGTAGATATTGGCAGAGAAGGCACTAATCAGTGCGGTGAAAACGATGATCTCCATAATCATTCCGACCGCAGGGATCCCCGCCATGTTCAAAACCGCAGCGAAAGGACTGGTCTTCATCTCATCCGAATTCCACGGCAGCAGGCAGATTAACAGGGCAACAGAGCCCACGTAGAACACCAAAATGCGCCAAATGACCGAGCGAATAGCCTGCGACATCGCGCGCCTCGCATCATCGGCCTCGGCGGCGGCAATGGTGACAATCTCAAGCCCGCCAAAGGAGGTAATAATCGCAAGCAAACCAACCGCGATTCCGGGAAGGCCAGCAGGAGCAAAACCACCATTTCCAACGAATGCCTGGTGCAGGCTCTGAGTGCTCCCGGGAATAATTCCCGTCAGAAGGCCCAGTCCAACGACCAGGAAGAAGATAATTGCCGCGACTTTCAATCCTGCAAGCCAAGCCTCAACACGGCCGAATTCACCGGCCGCCAGCAGGTTAATCCCGCCCAGGACGACAACGATGACCAAAGTGACAACCCACTGGTCAACACTGGGGAACCAAGCTGTAAAGATCTGCGCTGCACCGGTCATTTCCAGGCCTAGCACCATGATCAGCATGCACCAGTACAACCAGCCTGAAGTAAAACCTGCCCATCGGCCGATTCCTGCCTCGGCGTAGGTCGAAAAAGATCCCGAGGAAGGGATCGCGGCGGCCAACTCTGCCAGCGCATACATCACGGTGACGACGATTAACGCAGCAAGAATGTAGGACACCAAAACGGCGGGTCCGGCCTCGGAAACGGCCACGCCGGTACCCAGGAAGAAGCCGGCACCAATCGCACTTCCCAGGGCCATCATCGACAGGTGCGCAGCCTTGAATCCTTTTGACCGAAGCTCACTCTCACCCGCGAAAGTCGTCTGCGACCCACCGCTGCCTTCCGCCATGGAGAGTGCCCCACTCTGAGCCTTGTCTGTACTCATTGATCCAAACTGTCCTCAGTAATCTTCTTGACCTCGCGCTCATCAAGCGATCGCAGCCGAAGGAGTGCCCGCAGCTGCGTTGCCGTCATGGTCAACGTCCAATCATTATGCGAAGGGAGCTGCCACTTTCTCCAATGTGCAAGTACTGTGAAGCTCGACCCGACAATCGTCGCAACCAGCATGCCAATTTGTTCTAAGCCCGAGTGGCCAAAAGCAGCCATGATCGCCGCTGAGACAAATGCGGGCGTTGCGTAGAGGTTATTTCCGCCAAATACCTGGGGGACCATCCCCGCGGAAATATCTCGAATCATGCCGCCACCGACGGCGGTCATAATTCCCAGGAGAATCGCCGGTCCCACTCCCAATCCAGCATTCAGTGTCTTCAGCGCTCCAGTGGCCGCCCAGCACCCCAGAACGGTTCCATCGGCCAGCACCAGCGCAATCCTCCAGAAGCGGGAATTGAGGCGCCAGAGCATAGCGATCAGCGCACCGACCAGCGCAGTCCCCAGGTAGAAGGGATCGGTCAAGGCAACCGGCGGGCCTTGATCCAGCATAATGTCACGGAGCATGCCACCGGCCAGCGCACACATAATGGCCAACACCATGAAGCCGACTGCATCGAAACGTTTAATGCGCGCGATACGTCCGCCGAGGATCCCGTTCAAGAGCACGCCAAGAAGATCGATGACGCGGAACAGGTCCGGCAAGGTTTGATTGAGAGTATCGAGCACGCTCACTATTGTTATCCACCTCTCAAAAGAATCCAAGGCTGTGGACGTGCAGTCTCAGTACCCAAGATTAACGACGAGGCCGTAGGCAGTTCCCCTCCGTAGAGCAGCACGGTCGCGTAGCTGCCCCCAGATCAGGAGACGGTGGTGCCGAAGAGAAGACCTAGCACGTACGTTGCACCAGCAGCACCAAAACCAACCGCGAGCTGACGGAAAGCACGTGGGGCAGGTGCGCGACCCGAAAGAACCCCGACAATTCCGCCGGTGAACATGAGCGCGATACCAACAAGGACAACCGAAATTCCTGCAGCAAGCACTCCATCAAGCCTGAAAATATAGGGAATTAAGGGCAGGAGAGCACCAAGAGCGAAACAAATGAAGGACGAGATCGCAGCGCGCGCCGGGGTGCCGACCTCTTCGCTTGCTCCCGCATCTTCATCTTTGTGCGCCGCAAAAATGGGGCGGCGCTCTGTGCCATCTGCACTTGCTGCAGCTTCACCGCCAGAACGACGATCAGATTCCGCAAGTTTCGCAAAAACATCTGCTGCGTGTGCCTTCGCACTTTCCTCATCTTCCCCGCGAGCGCGGAAAAGCAGTGCCAATTCATTGGCATCGACATCGACATCATTCAAAGTGTTATTAACACCGGGATCAGGAATCGAGGCGTCCAATAGCTCACGCTGAGAACTCACGCTCACCCATTCACCGGCGGCCATGGACATTGCACCTGCAAGCAAGCCGGCAACACCCGTCGTCAAAATGGCATGCGAGCTCAGTCCCGCACCGACGACACCCAGAATCAACGCGAGGTTTGATACCAAACCATCGTTCACCCCAAAGACAGCAGCCCGGAAAGTGCCCGCTAGGGATTCACGAGAACGCTGCGCAAGCGAACGAACGACCTCGACATGCAAACGTTCATCGGCAGCAATCGCAGCGGGAACATCGGCGTCGTCGTCATAAGAGGATCGCTCTTCGGTTCGCTGAGCCATCGCCAGAACAAAAATTGTCCCGAACATGTAGGCCAGGGCAGATGAAATTCGGGTACGAAGCGGAGGATGCGGTGCGGGAAGTGCATGCTCTCCCAGCAGAGATAGCCAGTACTCCTCATGGCGCCCCTCGGCCTCGGCAAGGCCAAGGAGTACTTGGCGTTCTTCGCCCGTCCGACGTTCAGCAAGTGCGCGATAGGTACGCGCCTCCATGCGTTCTTCGGCCAGGTAGCGGCGCCAGCGTCGAATCTGCGCGCGCGAAGCTTGCTTTTCAGTGTGATGGGAATCAGTCATTGTGAATGTGTCCGCGCCTCAGCCCGCGTAGGTTGGTAGATCGTCTTCGGTAATCTCCGGTTCGGCGGCCGGCATGCGGAAGAGTCGTTCCTTTACCGCATCGGCAACTTTATCCGTGACCTTCTCACCCTGGGTGCGGACAAGCGCAGACATTTTTTCGCCGGCGGCATCTAGAGGACGCGCGATCAACGGGAAGCGACGGAGCTTTCCCGCGCACGCACAAATACGCGCGTATTGTTCACGCCCCGCTCGGGTCCCCAGCACGTAGCCGATCCCGAAACCGACGGCGATTCCCATTTTTGTTCCCATGATGCGTCTTTCTTGTGCGATCAGGCGCGTATGCGCCGGTGTGCGATGGTGACTATCGAATAAAAACTAGCCTAGTAGTTCCCCAAAGCGACACGCTACTTGTTTACCTTTTCGCACGTTGTGAGATGGGGTATTTCGTATCTTCTATGAAACCAGTACCGTGGAGGTATGAGCGAAGTACGTATGAACACACCCCGAGGGATCACCCTGTCGGGAACTTTCGTTCAGCCCGTAGATTCCCGAAACGCCGCTGTCCTGTTTTCGCATTCTTTTCTTGCAGATAAACACTCGGGTGGACACTACGATGAGCTCGCACGCGCCTATCGCAAAGCCGGGTACGCGACACTCCAATTCGATTACTCGGGGCATGGACGCTCCGATGACGAGGTGATTACTCGCGAGTCTCAGATCGAGGACCTCCAGGCCGCATCGGGCTGGCTTGCCGATCAGGGGTTCACCCACCAGATTATTCACGGTCACTCTTTTGGCTCGGTTACTGCACTTGCCGCTCACCTGATTCATGCGACCGCGCTATTTCTTTCTGCTCCGGTACTTGGCCCCCTCTCCTACGACTGGAGTGCAATTTTCTCCAACAGCCAACTGGACGAATTGGAACACACCGGCCAGACCCGGATCCCGGACGACTCCGATGGGCCTCGCGAATTTTTCACGATCTCCAAGCAGACTCTGGCTGATCTTTCCATGGTCGATTCTTCAATCATCGATCCGAAGGGCGCACCTGCGTTCATCGTCCACGATGCCGATGACATCGATTTGGGTCTGGTTGATCTGACGCGTGATGCTTTCCACCGTCTTCCCGACGGCTCTCGGGTTGAAATGGTTCACGATACCCGTTTTGGTGCCGGTGAACATCCAGAAATCCTTCTCGAGGCCGCGCTTGAGTGGGCGCATCTGTGGGCAGAGCCCAGTGGAGAGTTCCGCCAGTAACGTACACACCCAGCTGTGGCGAAAGTTCTTCGTTACCCTGAAGGGGTGTCCACTTCATCGCAGCCGAGGCGTCGGCGCACACATTCGCGCAGGGGTCGCTCCCCTCATGCACCCGCGCCTTTCCGTCCCTTCACGCCTGAACAGCTTGCTGCTCGGGCCGCTGCGATTCCACTGATATCTTTTCCTGATCTTCCGGTCAGTGCGAGGCGTGAGGAAATTGCGCAGGCAATTTCGCAGCATCAAGTTGTCATCATCTCCGGCGAAACCGGCTCGGGAAAAACCACGCAGATCCCAAAGATTTGCCTCCAATTAGGCCGAGGCGTAGCCGGCATGATCGGGCACACCCAGCCTCGCCGTATCGCAGCACGTTCGGTCGCAGAACGCATTGCCGCTGAACTTGGCCAAAAGGTAGGCAAAGAGCACGGTGAGGTCGTGGGCTACCAGGTGCGATTCACCGATGAGGTCGGTCCCACCACTTTGGTCAAACTCATGACCGACGGTATTTTGCTGGCGGAAATTCAGTCTGACCCGATGCTGCGTCGCTATGACACCCTGATCATCGACGAGGCCCACGAGCGCAGCCTGAACATCGATTTCATCTTGGGCTACCTTGCGCGCCTACTCCCCTTGCGTCCCGACCTCAAGGTCATCATCACGTCAGCGACCATTGATTCGGATCGTTTCGCGCGTCACTTTGGCCGATGGAACGGTCCAATTGGACAGGGCACGCTCATTGAACCCGCACCGGTTATTGAGGTTTCGGGTCGTACTTTCCCGGTTGAGATCCGCTACCGTCCCCTTGCCGCCGATACCCCGACTTCCTATTCCTCCTCAAGCACCTCCCCCGCTGCTCAGTCCACTGAAAACATCCCGGCCACGGCCTCGGCAATCGAGGAGGAAGGTACTGGAAGCGGCGTCGAACAACTGGTTTTAGAGGACCCGGATGATCCCCTTGCTCTGGAGGGCTATGGCGCGGGGCAGGACATTGACGTTGAAACCGCAATATGCCATGCGGTCGATGAGCTATGTGCTGAAGGCCCGGGGGATATTTTGGTATTCCTTCCGGGTGAGCGCGATATCCGCGATACCGAACAGGCATTGCGCGATCACCTGGGCAATCGCGCGCCCAAGGATATCTCACACTCGAAGAACCCCGCAGATATCGAAATTTTGCCCCTGTTTGCGCGCCTCAGTTCTGCGCAGCAACACCGGATTTTTGAAGAACACAGCCATCGGCGCGTTGTTCTGGCGACAAACGTTGCTGAAACCTCGCTGACGGTTCCGGGAATCCGCTACGTGATCGATCCGGGACTGGCGCGAATTTCGCGCTATTCCAATAAAACCAAGGTTCAGCGCCTACCCATCGAAGAGATTTCGAAGGCCAGTGCGAATCAGCGCTCTGGGCGTTGCGGACGCGTTGCGGACGGTATCGCGATTCGCCTGTATTCCGCTGATAATTTCGCATCGAGGCCGGACTTTACTGAGCCGGAAATCTTGCGTACCTCGCTGGCCTCGGTCATTTTGCAGATGAGTGCTTTGGGCTTGGGAGACGTTGCTTCTTTCCCCTTCGTCGATGCGCCAGACTCACGGGCGATCCGCGATGGCATCAATCAGCTCGTTGAAATTGGGGCACTGCGCCCGCTGGATTCGTCCAAGAACTCCGATTCTTCCGCGCTCGCACAGGGAAACCAAGGACTTGAGCTCACACGCATTGGTCGTGATTTAGCTCGGCTTCCCATCGATCCACGCTTGGGCCGAATGCTGATCGCTGGGCAGGAATCGGGATGTGCCTCGGAAATTTTAGTCATCGTTGCTGCGCTATCGATTCAAGATGTCCGCGAGCGCCCACTGGAACACCAGGAAGCTGCAGATACGGCACACGCGCGTTTTGCTGACCCCCACTCCGATTTCTTGACCTACCTCAATTTATGGCGCTACCTGCACGTCCAGCAGCGCGATCTTTCCGGTAGCGCGTTTAGACGTATGTGCCGGGCAGAATTCATCCACTACCTGCGTTTCCGCGAGTGGTGCGATATCGCCCACCAGCTGCGCGATATGGCCCGCACCGTCGGAATCCACACCGAGCCCTTGGGAATGCCTTCAGCAGGTGATGTAGTCGAGCAAGCGTCACGTACGGGAATTGCTGACTCTGCAGCGAAGGCTGCAGTTGCTTTCACGCGTTCAACCAGCGCGGTCGACACCGACGATATTCACCGTTCGATCCTTGTTGGCCTACTCTCCAGTCTGGGCGCATGGGATCCGGCAACTCGAGACTATACGGGTAGCCGAGGCACTCACTTCACCATCTGGCCCGGTTCGGGAATCACAGGTCATCCCGATTGGGTGATGACCGCGGAATTGATTGAGACCTCGCGACTCTTTGCACGTACGGTCGCCCGTATTCGCCCCGAATGGGTCGAACCATTGGCAAAAGACCTCCTCAACCATGTCTATTCCGAACCCACGTGGAATTCCTCGCGAGGCGCGGCTTACGTTCAAGAAAAAGTGATGCTCTACGGGCTGACATTGATCGCAGACCGCTCGGTCTTGCTGGGACGGCTGGGATCTACTCCCCTGGGTTCAATCCGAGGTGCTGTTCCAACAGATTCTCCTTTTGCGATCGCCCAGCAAAGCCCAATCACCGCCGCCGAGCTCGCGCGTGAAATGTTCATCCGCCATGCGCTGGTTCAGGGTCAGTGGCGTGAGCGTCATGCCTTCCAACGTCGTAACGACGAAGCGATCGAACGCGCACGGGAAACCGAGCGCCGCAGCCGCACCCACGGCCTCGTCGCCGATGAAATGGCGCTGGAGCGTTTCTTTGACGATCTCCTCCCCGCCTCAATCATCTCTGCAGGGCACTTTAATCGCTGGTGGAAGAACGAAAAGCGCCAGAATCCTCATCTTTTGGATTATCCTCCTGAGCTTCTTCTGCCTCGAGGCCTGGGCCAGACCGGAGAGGGTTTCCCTGACCATTGGCAGCAGGGAGAGCTTCGCCTTCCCCTGTCCTATGAGTTCCACCCCGGCTCCCCGCGCGATGGTGTTTCGATGTCCATTCCCGTCGAGGCCTTGGGGCGTGTGAGCGACGAGGGTACCGATTGGTTAGTACCGGGTATGCGTGAAGAACTCATCACCGAGGCAATACGCGCGCTTCCCAAGGCCAAGCGCCGCCTGCTTGCACCTGCTCCCGAAGTCGCAAAGAGCGTTGCCGCGTGGATTGATGATTTCCTAGGCGGCCGAGTACGTACTCACAAGGAGCTTGATAACGCACCCTCTGGTGGTGCTTCCACTGAGGTTGCGTCCTCTGCCTCTACACCCGATGAAGATCCCGCCTCGCTGAGCGCTGCTCTTGGGCGCTTGGCGGCATGGGGACAAAAAACAGGTCAGGGCCGCAGCGATAGGCGCCTGTCCAAGGCCAGTACGCCCACCCAAGACGAACGGGGTAAAGGCCTTGATCTTTCTGCGGTTTCCTCAGCTCAAACCTCCGATAGGTCCCCGAAGTCTTCCACCCAAAATCCCGGTGAGGCCCACACCGCTGCCACGCAGGCTGACTCGACGTCCTTCGACGAACTTTTCACTCGCGCAATCCGTGAGCTCCGAGGCGTTGACCTGAGCGATTCCGATATCCGCACTATGCGCGACGCACTTCCCGATCATTTGCTCATGACCTTTGTTGTCCACGATCGTCAGGGACGCGAACTGGGAAGCGGGAAAGACCTGGGGTATCTCAAACGTACCTTGGCCGGTGCGACCGATAGCGCGTTGCGAACGGCCGTTCGCCAGGCATTGACCGAAGCCCAAGAACGCAGCGCACAAGGTAGGCATCGCTCAGGTGCGGAAGCAAAGCCGGAGTCTGGGAGTCCCTCAAGGACTGACTCTGGCGAGGCAAAAGCACGCGCGCAAGGGAAGGCAGCGACGGACTCGGGAGCAATTGATGGTAGCGAAGGCACTCCCGGAAGCGAACTTTTCGCCGACAATCTTGAGGATTTCCCGACCACCCCTTTGCCAAGCTCAATCGAATCTCAGGCGCAGGGGCTGACAATTCGCGCATTCCCCGCACTAGTTCCCCAAGGCAAGCCCGAGAATCCGCTGGCGGGTGTGCGCGTCATGGCAAATGCATCGCAGGCAAGAAGCGATCACGGATTGGGTGTAGCGAACCTCGTCCTACGTCGCGTTCAGCTATCAACCAAGCGCGTTTCGACGCGTTGGAGTGGACGCGAGGCACTCATGCTGACCTCAACTCCCTATCGAAGCACTGAGGCCCTGATCGCAGATGCACAGTGGGCAAGCGTGCGTGCGCTCACGGTGTCTCTGAGTGGAAATCAAGGGCTGTGGGCGGTACGTGATCGCTCGAGTTTCGATGACCTTTCCCAGCGCGTGAGGGACCTGCACGAAGATCAGGTCTATTCGATTATTGAAGTCGTCGTGCGCGCGATGGAATCCTGGGCGCAACTTCAAGACACCCTTGCGACTGCAGATGCGCAGACCTATTCCACACTTCGCGAGGATGTCGAAAGGGTCGCGCATTCCCTGGTATTTGATGGATTCATTGCTGCGACACCTATCGAGCGTCTTCGCAACCTTCCGCGATACATTCAGGCTCAAGCGTTACGCGTCCGAAAAGCTCTGCGTTCGCCTTCCGATCTTGCGCGTGACGAACGCTCTGCTCAAGCCTTGGCGCAGGTCGATGAGGAGTTACGTGAACTTCGCGAGCTCATGGACACGCGTCCTTTCGACGCTCGCCACGCCAGCGATTTTGAGGAACTTTTGTGGATGCGTGAGGAACTGCGCGTTTCTCTATTTGCTCAAGAACTGGGGACCGCGCGAAAAATTTCACCTCAGCGCATGTTGGCAGCAATCGATCGCCTGCACGAGGCCATATGAAGCGTGAAGACGCACGCGCAATGGCACGCGAGTTGATGGATCACCACGGTTTAAGAGAGTGGTCGCTGCGATTTGACCGTGCGCGTAGACGCGCGGGAGCATGCGTCCATACACGACGCGAAATTCGCCTTTCGGGGCCCTTGGTTGACCTCTACGATGCGGAAACGGTACGTGGAGTCATCCTGCACGAAATTGCCCACGCCCTGGTTGGTGCCTCACATCATCACGATGCGATCTGGCAAGCGAAAGCTCGCCAACTTGGCGCCCCCGATAGCGCACGTTTATCGGCACACTTACCCTCGCCTCGGCCATCATGGGTGGGGATATGCCCAGTGTGCGGAACACGGCGGGAACTGTATTCGGCTCCCCGACGGGTCACCTCTTGCGGTGTGTGTTCACGCACTTTTGATGCCTCGCGAATCTTTATCTGGTCCTATAAAGGGCAACCCCGTCAACCCGGCGGACAGTATGCGCGCCAACTACGCAGTTTGACACGACTTCGTCATCCAAATGGATGACGATGCGTAAACGTACTGCCGGGCGTTACCATATGTCCATTCACCCGATCACTTTTGCTGAAGGACGTATACATGTCTGCTTCCACCCCATTCGATGACGGCGCGACGACCAACACTGGCGAAGAACGCGAAAATCTGACCTGGCAGGAATTCGGCGACGCCGCACGCGAGCTGGCACAGCAGATCGTGAACTCCGGGTGGAAGCCCGACCTGATCGTTGCAATTGCACGCGGCGGACTGATCCCCGCGGGAGCAATTGCCTACGCAATGGGTGTGAAGGCCATCGGTACCATGAACCTTGAGTTCTATACCGGTCTGGGTGAGACTCTGGATGAGCCTCAGGTTCTGCCTCCACTCATGGATGTTTCAGCTCTGGACGGCAAGAAGGTATTGGTCGTCGATGACGTGGCAGACTCGGGCAAGACCCTGAAGAAGGTTATGGAACTCATCGACGAAGACGGGCTGAGCCTTGATGGTAAGACCCACGCGAAGGTCGACGCTCGCTCGGTCGTTATTTACAAGAAGCCCGTCTCGATCATCGAACCGGACTACATCTGGCGCAAGACCGCTCTGTGGATCAACTTCCCCTGGTCGGTATTGCCTGTGGTCGAGGCTGAGTAACACTCAACTTTGAGCATAAATATACGGGACTGCGCGCTGCTCGCAGTCCCGTTTCATTAAACGACCGGTATTTTCCAATCGATGCCGGCTACACCGCAACGAGTGGCACATAACTCCCGCTTAAGTCACCTCCCGACACCTTTGGTCTTCCGCGATCGCAGGTCTCAAACAAATACGCTGCAGCCCCGCACGCCCAGCGGGAATCCTCACTGGCACGACGAATCACAACCGGAAGCACTTCCCCCGGAGACCCAACAGTGAAGAGCACATCCTCAAAGAGGACTGCCCACTCCGAGGAAAGAATCCGCACTGCGCTTCCGTCAAGGACGATGTGATCAATTTTGGTCATTTCGCTGAGCTGCTCCAGACACATCGCAAGGTTGCGAACGAAGCCCAGCACCGCCTTCCGGCAGGCTAGGTCCCCGCCCTGCGCCATACGAATCAGCTCTTCGATATCACGGGGCCGATCGGTATCGTCAGCACTCATACGGGCAGCGCGTGCCTGCCCAATAATGGCTGAGGGAACCAAGGATACACTGGCACATCCATAATGCCCCTGTGCGCATACCGCATTGCTTCCCTCAAGACGAAGGTGAGCAATTTTTCGGTAATCGCCAGCGGGATCAGGGCAAATTGCGCCGTTCTTCACTTCGACGTAGCAGACATTTTCCGCGATCTGAACGATCAGGAAATTATCCAAACGCTGTCCGACACCGTATATGGCTTCGTAGGTTGCCAGTCCTTCAAGACTGTTGATGAGAGAAAGCGGAAGTCCGCCTTGGCCAGAGATCGAATCGAGTAGAGGAAAGTCCAACCATCCAAGCTCTTCGACAGTGCACCTTCGCCCATCGATCACTTTCCCACCGAGGGATAGGCCGATTCCCTTGATGTCCCCATATGAATGAACGCTTTCTGCCATCTCTGTGTAGAGAGTGTTAATCGTGGCCAGAATGGCATTCGAATTATTTACAACGATTCGTGCACGCTCTTCACGCACACGCCCAGAGCGATCCATGACAACGGCATGAATCCTTCCGGGTAAGAGCGCAATTCCAACAGCACACTCATCAGAGCGTTTGAAATGCGGTATGTGAATTGGCGGTCCCGGCGGGTCGGCAGTCTTCTTGTGAATATCGTATGGCTCCATCGCGCACCCCTTGGCAACTTCTTCGTTACCTGGACACGGGCGTATCCAGCGCGCTCAGTGTATACCATGACCACCTACAATTGCGCGGATTTCAACATTATTGGGGAAACCAGGCGCGCATATAACCATAAACATTCGCATTGCCATAAACCGAGCAATCATTCCCATGCCCCGCAAGCGCCCCCTGGTTGGGAACATAGGGCGTGTAGTTGTACAAACTGGCGGTTGCACGATTAGCCGGAGTGATCTCAACGGAGGTGCATTCTTCAGCGGGACCGTAGCGGGCCTCGACCCTTTCTCCCGCACGGAAACGGAAACGCTCAGGCTTTACTCGATAGATCGCAAACTGGCGCGCGGCGTAATAGACCTGCCGCTGAAAACCTGCATAATCCGGATCACAGGTCGAGTTATCCGGGCAGGCATATCCCATCGCGCTGGGATAGCTAAACCACTGAAACATTCCACCCGACGCGTAGATCAGACCCTGCTCTTTTTGCAGCGTCACCAACAAAACTTGCGGGTTTACTCCACATGAACGTGCCGACTGACCAATAATTTGCGCAGCGTTTTCCTCTTCGCCGCCCTGGTATCCCCATGGGCAATACTCATCAGCGGGGAAAGTCTCGGTGACGGCTTTGAAGTCCTTTAGACACGGAACATCCTGGTCGTTCACCCGTCCCGCGCGGCAGCCCTCCCCTTTTTCGTTGATAAAAGCAGCAATCTGCTCGTCATTCATAGCGCGCGAGTCATCCAGCACGGCATCAGACATGATGTTTTCCGGGTCAAAACCCGAGTAGTCCAAAGGGATTCCGCGAGGCGCCTCAGAAGCTGTTTCTTGCGGCTGCTCTTGCGGCGTTGTGTCCGTACAGCCGGCTATCCCGATTGTCGAGGCCGCCGCTACGCAAAGTGCGACAAGCGCGCCTATGCGCTTGTTTCGTTTCGTCACCGAGTTGTACTCCTCATGATGTACTCAATGATGGCTGGAGTGCAGTTCTCAATAGTCTCACGAGTGGCCTCAAAATCAGAATAATCTCCGTACCAGGGGTCGGGAACATCGAGGTTGCGCCCGCGACCGAGTTCTCCTTCGTCCACCTCGAATTCACGGAACATGCGAATCTTCGGATCAGGTCCGCCTGCAAGCCTTTCGAGGGCGCGAAGGTGCGAGGAGGTCATCGCAAGAATCAAGTCCCAACGTTGAAGCTCCCTCACCTCGACTTGGCGGGCTCGATGCGAGGGCACGCGGTACCCTCCCTCTCGCAGTGCTCGGGCAGCGCGAGAGTCGATCCCGTGTCCATGTTCCTCATCGCTGATCCCGGCCGAATCAACCACAACATCAAGCCCGCGCTGTTCGATGGCTTCACGCAGGATTTCTTCGGCCATGACCGAGCGGCAGATATTGCCGGTACACACCATCAGGACGCGATAGGACACGGGATCAGCTCACTTACTGAAAAGTGAGAGGTAGGCGCAAATGGCCTCGAAGGAGTGGTATGCGGCCTTCTCACCATTCATGTGGAAGTCCTCGTCAGCGCCTTCTCCCGTCAGATCCGAGATCGCACGCAGGCAGATCCAATCCACGCCGTTCGACCAGCACACCTGGGCCATGCCGCATGTTTCCATGTCAACAGCCAGCGCATCGGGGAAGCCGGCGCGGATACGGGCAACGACCTTTTCCGAGGCGAAGGAGTCGCCGGTGACGATGCGGCCGGTACGCACGTGGTGCGGTTGGGCATCGTTGAGGCCCGCGAGCGCGTCGATCGCACGCTGCGAGGAATGGTAGTCGACGGGCATACGCGGAATCTGGCCGAGCTCGTAGCCAAAGACGGTGGCATCGGCATCGTTGTAGATCGTGGCGATCGCGCCCGCGATGTCGCCCACTTGGATTCCACCCTCAAGACCGCCCGCGGTACCACCCGCGATCACAATCTTCGGGGTAGCCAGGGTCAGGCCTCGGGCCACTGCTGCTGCCGCGTTCGCAATGCCAATACCCGAGGTGATGACGACGACGGTGTGGCCTTCGAGCTGGCCAAGGGCGTAGCTCTGCTGGTGATGGCCATCGGCGCCCACAACAAGGGTCTCAACCGCGTCAGAACCGGGAAGAGGCGCAAGAGCGTCCAGGAAGGGCTGTGCCTCCATCACCATGGCGCACTGAATGAAGGCGTCGACCTCGGGAAGCTGACGCGAAGGGGTCAAGGTCAGGGACATGAGTACCTCTCTGAGAAGTGACTGGGGCCGTCAGGTCTGAATGATTACTTGGCTGCCGCGGCGTCATCCTGAGTGACAACCAGCCACTTGTCGCGGTGATTCAGGAACTCGCGAACGGCTTCTTGCGCGCCTTCCAAGGAGTGGTTTGCACCCCAGCCACACTGAACCTCATTTGCGGCAGGAACTTCGGTGGCATTGAGGATATCTTCGAAAGTTGCCTGCAAGATGGGCAGGAACTCCTCAGTCTCAACGCCAAGGAGCAGGGCGTAGAAGCCGGTCTGGCAACCCATGGGGCCGAAGTCGATGAGCTTATTGGTGTGATTGCGCATCAGTTCAGCGCTGAGGTGCTCGATGGAGTGAACCGTGGGCATCTCAAGGTGCGCCTTATTGGGCTGGGTAAAACGAACGTCGTACTTGATCAGGACGTCGCCGCCGGGAAGAGTCTTCCGATCTGCGACGCGGACGTAAGGAGCAAGGACAGTGCGGTGGTCGAGGTTAAAGGACTCAACATTCATACGTTCACTCATGAAACCCAGTTTATCGGGATTTAGATGGCGTGCTCGGGCGAGTCTCGGATGCCGCACGTTGTGTAGAACACCATTATTGGTCGGTTTTTCGCTGAAAACACCGCTTCGTCGCGGCAGGTGAAAGGAGTGATCACCGTCGTTCATCTCCAGTTATTTTCAGGCACAATAGAGGTATGGATCTTCAGCCGTCGATTGATGTCACCTCTCCGGATCAGTACAGCGCAGGCACCCCTACACCTGCAGCTATTGTCGCCGGTGAAGTTCCCGCCAGCGAGGCCCATCGCCCGCTCTCCGCTTTCGATATGTTTTCGATCGGTATTGGCCCCTCTTCATCGCATACAGTCGGTCCGATGCGCGCGGGCCTTGCCTTCTCCACGGAGCTGTGTGCGCTTCCCGATTATTCACATCTATCTCACGTAACCATCGACCTTTTTGGCTCCCTTGGCGCAACGGGACGAGGTCACAACACCGACCGTGCAGTGCTGCTGGGTTTAGCGGGCTATGACCCGGAAACCGTGTCGATTGAAACAGTTGAGAGCCTGATTCCCCAGATTGCTTCCAGTGGCCGTCTGCCTTTCGCCGGGGGCCGGGAAATTCCTTTTGATATCGAGTCCGATATCCGTTTTCTTCCGCGCACGGTCCTGAGCTACCACGTCAACGCGCTGACAATCACCGCCTACGCAGGCGAGAGCTTGATCCTTGAGCGCACCTACTATTCGGTGGGCGGCGGATTCGTCATGGCCCAGACGAATAACGATCCCGAACACCCCGAGATCGCATCCTTGGCCTCTGCACAAGAGACAACGGGAATGTGCACTCCCGCGCCTTATCCCTTCTCGACGGCCGCACAGCTTTTGGCGCAATGCGCGCGATCGGGCCTATCGATCGCCGAGGTTGTTCGCGCCAATGAACTTTCAGCTCGCCCTGAGGGGACCTTGGATGCCTACCTTGACCAGATCGCGCACACGATGTTCCACGCAATTGAGGCTGGGATCTCCTCCACCGGTATTTTGCCCGGCGGACTGGATGTTCCTCGCCGCGCGAACGCCTTGGCCACCCAATTGCGCGCGCGCGCCGAGAAGGCTTTTTCGGCCGGCGAGCGCCGAGGCTGGGCCGGGGTCATGCAAGATCCCCTTCGTGCCATGGATTGGGTCAACCTCTACGCGCTGGCGGTGAATGAAGAAAACGCGGCCGGGCACAGGATCGTCACCGCACCGACCAATGGCGCAGCTGGCGTAATTCCCGCGGTACTGGGCTACCTCGTTGCTTTTTGTCCCGAGGCCGGAGCTAGTTTCCCCGACTTCTCCCCCTCGAATTTGGCTGGGATTTCAGAGCTTCCTCTGGATGAGTCCTCAGAGTCAGCCAGTTGCCGTCGCGCATCGATTCATGAGTTCTTGCTGGCCGCAACTGCGATTGGCGCTTTGATCAAGACAAACGCGTCGATTGCCGGCGCTGAGGTTGGCTGTCAAGGGGAGGTCGGTTCGGCCTCGGCAATGGCGGCTGCGGGGCTTGCTCAGGCTCTGGGCGGCACCCCTCAGCAGGTGGAGAACGCTGCTGAGATCGCCATGGAGCATTCTCTGGGATTGACCTGCGATCCCGTTGGCGGGCTTGTTCAGATCCCCTGCATCGAACGCAATGCGATTGCTGCCGTTAAGGCAATTAACGCTGCTCGCATGGCCCTGTGGGGCGATGGCCGCCACACCGTATCCTTGGATGTCGCGATCGAGACAATGCGTCAGACAGGAAACGACATGCTCTCAAAGTACAAGGAGACCTCAGCGGGCGGCCTGGCAGTCAACGTTGTGGAGTGTTGATCTAGGCTTCTTCGCCGTTTCCGCTTGCTGCGGATGCTTCTGCTGCTGCAGCTTCCTCAGCCTCACGCTTCTTGCGGTTCTTGCGGGCAAAGCCCCATAGGACTGCGGTCGCAATGAGCACGGCAATAATGCCGACGACAACGGCGATCATCCAGGTCTGGATGACTGCGGGTTCAACCTTTGCTGATTCTGCAGCAACCTGCTGATTATCCATGGGAACGCGCTCACCAGTGACGAGCAGTCGGTGGGTATTGATGCCGTAGGGCGTACAGGTAATCAGGGTTGCAAGGTCTTTTCCGGCAACCTTGTTCAGGCTTTCTGTTTCATTCGGAAGAACAGTCCGGATATCGGTGACCTTATATTTGAGGTGACGGTCCAGGACTTCAATGTAGAAGACGTCGCCGACTTTAACGCGGTTGAGGTGGTCGAACATAGTTGCACTGCCCAGTCCGGAGTGGCCGGTGAGGACCGTGTGGGTTCCTTCGCCGCCGACGGGGAGTGCGGTTCCGAAGAGGTGTCCAACGCCTTTTTCAAGTGTTGAGGTCTCAGTGCCGTGATAGATCGGAAGGCTGATATCGGCCGAAGGGACCTTAACAGTTGCCATCACGGGGTTCACGTTAAGTTGTGAGAGGTAGTCGGCGTATTGGGGAGTGTTGGGCCGCTGAGATTCCAACCAGGGGTCAAGGATGGGTGCTTCGGCGGCTTGGCGGTTGTATTCGTCAGCTCGTGCGAGTTCGTCTTTCAGTACATCGGGACCAAGGTTGGTTTGTTCGGCACTGAAGGCCTTGGCAATGCGCTGTTGTTCGAGGTTGTTCCGATAGGTCGCGATAACGGGGTAGAGCAGGACCAGGATTCCGAGGACCAGCAGGATTGGGGGGAGGAGGGTGAAAAGGCGACGGCGGCGCCCAGCCTTGCGAATGCGTTGATCACCTTCTTCCGCAGTTTCAGGTGTCTCTTCCTCAACCTGGGTATTTGAGAGGCTGTCGTCTGCGTGGATCTCGTTCTCGCTCATGAGTCGCCTTTTAAATGGGGGGTTGCGTTGATTGTATAGAAACGGGTGCGGGAAGACCCACGGGTCTTCCCGCACCCGGCTAAATCCCAGTGAGAAATCAGGCGTTTTCCTTGCGACGCTTGTTCGCAATGGCGATGGCACCAGCGCCGATAACAAGTGTGGAACCAGCTGCGATCAGCACGCCCACACCGGCAGCACCGGTAATGGGAAGGCGGAATCCACCATTGTGAGGAGCATCCTTGACCGTGGTCTCCAGGGTGTACTGGTTGTCATCGGTCGAGTTGGTCTCGAGGACCTGGAAGGCGATCGGGCGAGTCTGGAGCTCGAAGCCTTCAGGAGCCTTGGTCTCAACGAGGCAGTACCAACCGGGGTTGGTGACCTGCTTGTTGTTTGCCCAGTCGTTGTTGCGCAGGCCATCGATGGTGACCTCACCGTTTACGTCGGTCACGTAGGTGGTAACACCGGCGGGGCTCAGCTTGGTGTCCAGGGTTGCGTCAACCGGGTCGAAGTTCTTGGTGGGAGTGTTCTGAGGCGTGCACTGGTACACCTCGAACTCTGCACCCTTGAGCTTTGCGCTTGTATCTTCTGCGGAAACCTTGGTGATCTTCACCTTTCCGAACTTGGAGACAACCTCGGAGTTCGGGTAATCCGGCGGGGGAACCTCACCCGAGTTGGGCTTCCAACCGTTTGTGGGAGCGTTAGGGAGCAGGATGCCCTTGTTCTTGAAGATACCGTCGGTGCCGACCTTTTCCTTGACAGTACCAACCAGGTCCATCTGGACCTTGCTGGTGTCGTCCTTACGGTTCGCAATCAGCTTGGCGCGGCCGGTCTCAGTGAACTCAGCGGTCCAGAACATGGTCTTGCTGTCGGTTCCAGTGGCGCCGATTAGCTTGTAGTCGGTGCCCTTGGTCAGAGCAACCTCACCGGTCTTGCCGTTGATGATCTTCAGCGTGATGCCAGCTTCGGGCAGTTCCACGCGCTTGTCGTACTGGTCGACGACATCGTAGAAGTCAAGCCCCTCAACTGCGGGGATGTCGGACTTCAGGGTGTAGGAGATCTCCGAGCCCACGGCGGGGGTGTTCTCGTCGGCGACGGTCTTCTCGACGCCGGCCTTGGCGTTCTTCGGGTATGCGTGAACGTCGTAGACCCACTTGTTCAGGTCCTTCGGGTTCGTCATCGGAACGGTGATGATGAAGGGCTTGGAGCCGACGTAGCCCGCGGGGGTTTCGGTCTCGGTCACGACGTAGGCACCCAGGGGCAGGTTGGAGAAGGTGGCCAGACCGCCGCCAGCGGTAGTCTTCTCGACTGCGGTGTCAACGCCGTCAGCCTTTGCAGTGTCAACGTTGCCGTTGAAACCAACGAGCTTCTCCCAGCCAGCCTGAGTGGTCAGGTCAACATTGGTCAGACGCTCAACGGTGAACTTTGCACCGTCAAGCGGGGTACCGGTGACGGTGCTGTCCTCAAGACCGGTGCCTTCGCTGATGCCGTTGGTGGCATCCTTCACCAGCTTGTGGATGGTGATGGAGCCGGTCCTGTTGGTATCCAGATCAACCAGTGAGGGAAGACGCTCAGCGGTGGCAACAACACCAAATGCCGATCCGGAGGGGGCTGCCGTAGCAATACCAGGAACCGCTGCGGCACCGGTGGCAACCGCAATGACGGCGAGGAGGCTGATACCTCGACGGGTCTTAAGAGTTGTCATTTTTGTGTTCTCCTGTTGTACGGGATCTTTAAACAGATTAAGTGATGGCGATTGAACTAGTCATTTACAGGGTGCGTGTCTCAGGCAAAGTTATCTGCCTGAGACACTGTTTCATGGTGACCACCGGCGATCCATTCGGGACGAAGCCCCAAATGCTCATGCGGTAGGTGCGACACGCCGACACGGGCACAAAATTTTTCGAATTTTTCGTGCGCTTACCCACAGCCTCAACCCACTCTGTGGAGAAATTGAGGAGCTCTATCCACAGGCCCCCTCGGGCACAATTTCCTCAAATTACACCGATGTAAGCCATCCTCATCCACACCCCATCCACAGAGGAAGACTCATCCATCCACATCTAGGGTCAGGAACATAGTTAGACACAACATATTGGGTCTCGTGACGAAAGCACACACAAGGTGTAGTGTTATCGCATGTTCCGCTCCCCCGGGTAAACAGCGGAGAAAACACACATCAACACACGACATTGAAAGGTCCGACCATGTCTATCACCGTCTACTCCAAGCCCATGTGTGTCCAGTGCGATGCGACCTACCGCGCAC
>ERZ773196.287-NODE-287-length-32739-cov-20.180486_pt1 | contig 32739 bp, 28 predicted proteins | sample MGYA00581009_ERZ773196 | MGnify/ENA primary metagenome ERZ773196 (study PRJEB29015, sample SAMEA2738162) | human oral metagenome | biome: human oral; feature: human-associated habitat; material: saliva | place: China | collected 2243 ... | reverse complement strand
CGTTTGGAAAGAATTCATTGGGATAATTTGTATTTCAAGTTCAATGATAATGATGATTGTACTTATGAATTGATGAAAGAGTTCGAAGAGCTTCCATACGAGAGTAAGGTTATCTTCTCTTCGAAGAATTATAGTGATTTACCTTCCTTGGTTCATTTCAAATCAGCTGAAAAGCAAGGACACGTTGGCATTGATTTGAAAACGTATCATCGCTATTTTAATGTTGTAACTTGGTTGAATAAGGGTGGAGAAGATTTAAGTAAATGAAAAAGATAAGACTCATTATTCCGTATTTTGGAAAACTTCCAAAGTTTTTCCCTTATTTTTTGTTGACTGCCAAACGTAATCAAAAGATTGATTTCTTAATTTATACTGATCAAAATGTTGACCAATTTGAAATTTTGAACGCTGATAATATTGCATTTAAGACTCTTTCGTTTGATGATTTAAGAAAAAAAGTCCAGTCTAAGTTTGATTTTAAAATCTCTCTCAAAACGCCTTATAAATTATGTGACTATAAAGTTGCTTATGGGCTTATCTTTGAAGAGGAGTTGAAGGGATATGACTACTGGGGATTTTGTGATACAGATGTCTTACTTGGTGATATTTTTCAATTTCTAGAAGAACATAACTTTTTTGAGAATGACTATGCTCGATATGGTCTTTTAGGTCATCTCCAAATATTTAAAAATTCACAAGAAGTTAATCGTATATTTATGTCTGGGCAAGGTTCAGACTATCGATTAGATTATCACAATGTCTATACCAGTGAACAAAGTTTTATTTTTGATGAGTCAGAAGGTATCCAAAAATTGTTTGGAAAATTTCATTTCAAACAACTGCAAGATAAGTTTTTTGATGATATTGATATTAGTCATTTCTCATTTCGGGAATATGGTGAAAATGAACCGAAACGCTATTATTTTTGGTCAGAAAACAATGGACTTGAGAGTATTGAAATTAAAGACAAAATGCTAGTCGTTGAACATCCATTATATGCTCATTTTCAAAAAAGAACGATTGAATGTCCAGAGTTTAAGATTGTAGATTCATTTTATGTCATACCTAATCAACTAGTTGTTGGAGAAAAAATTTCTATACAAGAGATTGAAGAAGTAACAAAGAATAAATTCTATTGGGAATATGTTAAGTCAACATTTTTAAAGAAATTTAAGAGAGAAAAATGGACATTAGATTTTATTCGTCATAAATTTAGTATGAAACGAGGTTAGTATTATGTATTTTCCTATTGATTTTGTTGTAACCTGGGTTGATGGAAGCGATCCTGATTGGAGAGCTAAAAAGAGCAAGTATGATTCTGCTTTTACAACATCTGAAAATAATATGAATTCCGATAAAGCGTACCGTGAGTGGGGAACGTTTAAGTACTGGTTTAGAGGGGTAGAAAAATTTGCACCTTGGGTAAATAAAGTTTATCTTGTAACAGACAATCAAAGACCAGATTGGTTGAATATTAGTAATGAAAAATTGGTAATAGTAGATCATAAAGATATTATTTGTCAGGAATATTTACCAGTTTTTTCTGCTAACCCAATTGAAAGTAACATTCATAGGATACCAGGTTTGTCAGAGCATTTTGTTTTTTTCAATGATGATATGTATCTAACTGCCCCTGTTTCACCTGATGATTTCTTCTCAGAGGAAGGATTGCCTAGATATAATACTGCTCTATCTCCGATTATTCCTGAGAGATATGGAACAGGGAATTTTCAGATAAATGATATGGAAATTATTACTAGCCACTTTACTCGAAATGAAATTTTAAAAAATGGATATTTTTTTGATCCTAAGCAAGGTTTGAAAAATATTGTTAAGTCTTTACTATATAAAAATAGTAAATTTATCTGTGGTTTTTGGGAAAGTCACTTACCTTATCCTCTATTAAAATCAACTATGGAATTGGTGTGGGAGAAGGAAAAAGATGTCTTAGAAAGAACCTCAGCGAGTCGATTCAGAAGTCCCTCTGATACCAATGTTTGGCTCTTTAAGTACTGGCAGATTGCTAGTGGGGAATATGCTATCGGGAACCCTAAACTAGGAGCTGGTTTTTCTCTAGATAATGCGGGAGCAGATTTGTGGAACTTTCTAAATTCTGGAAAATACAAAATTAAGTGTATCAATGATGGATTTAATATTCAAGACGAAGAAAAAGTGATGCAAGAATTTATTGCTGCAATGGAAAAACTTTTACCTGAGAAAAGTTCATTTGAATTATAGATTGATAAGGAGTTAAGTATGAAATCAGTTTGTGCCCTTGTAGTAACCTACAATCGCTCAAAATATCTTCAAAAGGCTTTAGAAGGTATAATAAATCAACAAAAAGAAGTTTCAGGAGTATTAATCTTCAACAATAATTCTACGGATAATACTGAGGAAATGCTTATTGATTTAGGGTACATAGATGCGAAATGTGATGAAATAGCAGAAAATCATCTTTATGAAACAGAGAGGGACGGAAGATGTTTTTACTATTATCATAATCAAGAAAATCTCGGAGGTGCTGGGGGATTTGCTAATGGCATTGAGTTGATCTCTAAACTTGACTACGATTATGTTTGGATCATGGATGATGATGTCTATCCAGAACCTGATTGCTTGGGTAAAATTATGGAACAAATGTTTTTACAAAATGTTCAAGTGGGTATTCCGAATCGAACAGATGAGAATTTTGATGATCGTGCTATTACTAATTTTGATTTTGACGATCACCATAAATTTTGGACGGAGTTGAGAAAGACGGTAACATATGGCCCGTTCAATGAAGATGCGATAAAAGTCGTTGATATGCCATTTGAAGGTCCTGTTGTTGAAATGTCATTGCTTCGTAAAGTTGGTATTCCTGATAGTGGCTTTTTCATTGAGTATGATGATTCAGATTTTGCACAACGCCTTCAACAGTATTCAGAAATTGTATTTGCTACTAAAGCACAATTACATCGTCAACTTGCAGTGAAGGTAGATCCAAGTGTTGTTAAACAGGAAGAACCTTATAATTGGCGAAACTATTATAAGATTCGAAATAATATTATTTTTGACAAGCGTTATGGAAAAAATTGGAAGGTTCGTCAATTAAGTCCGCTGATACTAATTGCTCATCATCTTGTGATTGCAATTCGTCATCGACACTTAAAACAGAACTTCCCGATTATTTGGAAAGGTTTTTGGGATGGTGTTTTTCAACGTATGGGGAAACGAGTGAATCCTAATTATTAATAAGGAGTGAAAAATGTCTGAATTACTGTTGAGCTTTATCATGCCAACTTTTAACTCTTCAGAATACTTGGCAAAAACGATGGATAGTTTAATTGCTTCAATTGGTCAACACAGTAGTTCTGTGGAAATAATCTGTGTTGATGATGGTTCAACTGATAGTACTGTTGCTATATTGGAAGAATATAAATCTGTTTTTGATAATTTGATTATTATACGAAATAGCCATGGTGGTGTAAGTCAAGCTAGAAACACAGCATTAGATGTGGTATCTGGGACATTTATCAGCTTTGTTGATAGTGATGATCTTTTTGAAGAGAACTTTTTAGATATTTTTTTAAGTATAGAGGAAGATTTTGATCTCTTATTTACAGATGTTAAATATTTGGATAGAAATCTATATATACCAGGAATTTCTTTTGAAAAGAAAATCAATGTTTTTAAAAATTCGTTACGAATTGGTGAATATGGTATTGAACCTGGAGTAGCAGGAAAGTTCTTTAGAACAGAGGTAGTTAATAAAAATAGGATAAGATTCAATACAGAGTTATCTGTAAGTGAAGATGTGCTATTTAATTTTAACTTTATTACTTATGCAGATAATGTACTACTTAGTTCAGAAAAATTTTATACTGTAACAGGTACGCATAGTTTAATGTTCTATAACGAAAAAAATCTAGCTGGTCAAGTAGAATTTGTGAATCAGGTAAGAAAAATATTATCTATCTATCCTGATAATTCTGATAAACAATTACTAGAGGATAAGTTCATCATAAATGCAATGACTATTTTTATTGATCGTTACTTTGGACCACTTTGGTTAAATGGAACCTACTCTTTAAATAAAGCGTCAAAATTGATGAAAACCACAATAGAAGATAATAAATTTTCAAAGGCTTTTAATAGTAGTAGACTAGATTATTCCATTGGACATCGTTATGTTGTATTTAGAAAGTTGTTGAGATTCAAACAATATAAGTTATGCCTAATATATAATCGAATAATGGATAAAATTAAGGGGTATGAGAGGTTCAGAAAACACAATGATTAGACTTTCGATTCAAGATATATATCGCTATTTTCTTTACATTATATTTTTCCTTAATTTATCATTTTTTAATATTTTTTCAGATTTGACGTATGCAATTCAAAGACTTTCGGTATATCTGACATTTTTGTTATTAATAATCTATTCACTTCAAAAACGAAAATCAAAGGTAACAGCATTCACGTCGATTACTATATTTTTATTTTGCTTATTAGTAACATTTAATTTGTTTAGGCAGGGAGTACCTGTTAATGGTTTTTTACTTTTTTCTCAGAAAATATTCTTACTTAGAAATTTTAGCTTTATCTTGCTAGTATTTCCTATTTCTGAAATTTTAAATTCAAAGCACAGTTTGAATTTTTTGAAAGTAGTTTTTTTACTAGGAATGCTTGCAATTTTATTTCGTAGCTTTATATGGTTTAGCTATAATTATGCTGGTTTAAATATTGCACCGGGGATAATTGCAGAAAGAGGGATTAATTGGACACGTTATGGAGCTGTTCGATTACAAGCTCTCTTTTTGGATGGTTATGTTTTGTCATATCTATTATGTAAGTTGTTTTTGACTGATTCAAAGAATAAATTATTGTATAGTATATTTTTATTCATAGTATTGTTCTATGAAGGAATTATTTACGCGTCAAGATCACAACTTATTGGTTTTGGTGTAATGTTTTTGACAGTCTATATATTTAAAAATAGTAATTCATTAAATAAATTACTAAAATTTTTATTGCTCAGTTTAGCTTCTTGTGGAGCTATAGTAAGTCCATTGTATAATAGATTTCTAGACAGTTTCGCTGTGACGAATAGTGATTATGGTGCAGGAACATTAGTTCGTATCGTTGGAAGGAAATATTATCATGAAATATGGGATCAAAGGAAATTATTAGGATTTGGTATAACTATAGATGGGAATATTTTTAATGGTTGGAAATATTATATTTCAGATTTAGGTATTATTCGGATACTATATCAATTTGGAATTATAGGTTTTATCATTTGTTTAATGCCTATTTTATATGGTTGTCGAGCCGGTTTTAAAAGTCGAGTAAATTTTGAGGGGATGTTGTTACTTTCACTTTCTATCTTTGTATTAATTACTAGTTTTGCTTCACAAAATCTATATGATTATAGTAGAATTATGCTTTTACCTTTGTTATTGGGGTTGGCAAATGTTATTTCAACAACAAAGATAAATAAGGAGACGATATGAAAGTCCTTAAAAATTACGCCTATAATCTCTCCTACCAGTTGCTGGTGATTATCTTGCCGATTATTACCACTCCTTATGTGACACGGGTCTTTAGCTCGAATGACTTAGGAACCTATGGTTATTTCAACTCCATCGTCACCTATTTTATCCTTTTGGCGACCTTGGGAGTGGCTAACTATGGAACCAAGGAGATCTCAGGACACCGCAAAGACATCCAGAAGAATTTCTGGGGGATTTATACCCTCCAGTTGGGGGCGACCTTTGTCTCTATCTTACTTTACGTCTTGCTTTGCTTGGCGCTTCCTTCGATGCAAAACCCTGTGGCCTATATTTTGGGGCTCAGTTTGGTTTCAAAAGGACTCGACATCTCCTGGCTCTTTCAGGGATTGGAAGATTTTCGTAAGATTACCGTTCGAAATATCACGGTCAAACTGGTTGGAGTCATCTCCATCTTCTTATTTGTCAAATCTGCTAATGATCTTTATCTCTATGTATTCTTACTCACCATCTTTGAGCTCTTAGGTCAGCTCAGCATGTGGCTACCCGCCCGTGAATTTATTGGGAAAGCCCGTTTTGATATGGCTTATGCACGTGTGCATTTAAAACCGGTCATTCTGCTCTTTTTACCGCAGATTGCCATTTCCCTCTATGTTACCTTGGATCGAACCATGCTTGGGGCTCTTGCCTCTACAAAGGATGTGGGGATCTATGATCAGGCCTTGAAATTGGTCAATATTCTACTGACCCTTGTGACATCTTTAGGAAGTGTCATGCTTCCGCGCGTGGCGAGTCTTTTGGCTTCAGGAGATCACAAGGCTGTCAATAAAATGCACCAAATGTCCTTTTTGATCTATAATTTGGTCATCTTCCCAATCATTGCGGGTATGCTGATTGTCAACGATGACTTTGTTCGATTCTTCTTAGGGAAGGATTTCCAAGATGCTCGCTATGCCATCGCTATCATGATCTTCCGTATGTTCTTCATCGGATGGACCAATATTATGGGGATTCAAATTCTCATCCCGCATGATAAGAACAAAGAATTTATGCTATCGACCACGATTCCTGCTATCGTCAGTGTCGGGTTGAATGTGCTCTTCTTACCTCATTTTGGTTTTATCGGTGCAGCCATTGTATCCGTCTTAACAGAATGCTTGGTATGGCTGATTCAACTGCACTATACCCGTCATTACCTCAGGGAAGTTCCAATTATCGGTTCTATGACAAAAATTATGTTCGCATCTGCTCTGATGTATGGCCTCTTGCTACTTGTAAAACCGTTCCTACATTTCACCCCTACCCTGAATGTACTCGTGTATGCGGTGCTTGGTGGGATCATTTATCTAATCGCCATCCTATCTCTGAGAGTGGTAGATGTGAAAGAATTAAAACAAATATTTAAGAAATAATGGAGTCTACTATGTACGATTATCTAATTGTTGGTGCTGGTTTGTCTGGAGCCATCTTCGCGCATGAAGCTACAAAACGTGGTAAAAAAGTAAAAGTGATTGACAAGCGGGATCACATCGGTGGGAATATCTACTGTGAAGAGGTTGAAGGCATCAATGTTCACAAGTATGGTGCCCACATTTTCCATACGTCCAACAAAAAAGTGTGGGACTATGTCAACCAGTTTGCTGAGTTTAACAACTATATCAACTCACCAGTGGCTAACTACAAGGGTGGCCTCTATAATCTTCCGTTTAACATGAATACTTTCTATGCCATGTGGGGAACTAAGACACCACAAGAAGTCAAGGATAAGATTGCAGAGCAAACGGCTGACATGAAAGATATTGAACCTAAGAACTTGGAAGAACAAGCTATCAAGTTGATTGGTCCAGATATCTACGAAAAATTGATCAAGGGCTATACAGAAAAACAATGGGGACGCTCTGCAACGGACCTTCCACCATTTATCATCAAACGTCTTCCGGTTCGATTGACTTTTGATAATAACTACTTTAATGACCGTTACCAAGGGATTCCAATTGGTGGTTACAACGTCATCATTGAAAACATGCTTGGTGATGTAGAAGTAGAACTTGGAGTTGACTTCTTTGCCAATCGTGAAGAGCTAGAAAGCTCAGCTGATAAAGTTGTCTTTACAGGAATGATTGACCAGTACTTTGACTACAAACACGGTGAGTTGGAGTACCGTAGTCTTCGTTTTGAACACGAAGTCTTGGACGAGGAAAATCATCAAGGGAATGCGGTCGTTAACTATACAGAGCGTGAGATTCCTTATACTCGGATCATTGAGCATAAGCACTTCGAGTATGGTACACAACCTAAGACAGTCATCACACGTGAATACCCAGCTGACTGGAAACGTGGGGATGAACCCTACTACCCAATCAATGATGAAAAGAACAATGCCATGTTTGCTAAGTACCAAGAAGAAGCAACCAAAAATGACAAGGTCATCTTCTGTGGGCGGTTAGCAGACTATAAATACTACGACATGCACATGGTTATCGCTCGTACTCTTGAAATTGTAGAGAATGAATTCAATAAATAGTTAAGAAGTCTAAGGGCTTCTTTTTTTTAAAAAAATTTATCACTAATTTAGAAAATTTCCACTATAAAACTTTCAATCAATTAAGCCGTGTGGTAAAATAGGTAAAGTATAAAATATGTATAAGGGAAGAACGATGAGAAAGAAAGATCTAATCTATTTTGCAAGTGCAGCTTTGTTACTTTCTGTATCTGCACAAGTTGCGAAAGCTGATGAAGTGACTTCAAACGAACCAGTTACAGCGGATAACAATCACCAACAAGTGGCACCGTCTGTTGAAATGAAAACGGGAGAAGAGCTTATCCCTGCAACAAGCTACACAGCTCCAGCGACTGTTGTCGAATCTACAGAAAGAGCTTCTCAACCTGTAGCTTCAGCAGTTACGTCGTCTGTGAGTTCTGAAGAAACAGCCTCTGCAACCGAATCAACTACAACAGCTCCTCAAGAAAAACCTTCAGTAGGAGCATCTACTTTTTTTGACGCGGGTTCTCATGCTCCTGCCAGTCGCTCAACAGATGTAGCTGTACAGCCAAAGACCTTCGTGGATGTTAGTAGTCACAATGGGGATATCAGTGTAGAAGACTATCGCGTTCTTGTAAATAAGGGCGTTGGTGGTGTGGTTGTTAAATTAACAGAAAACACTTGGTATAACAATCCAAATGCGGCTTCACAAATTCGAAATGCACAGGCGGTTGGGTTGCAAGTTTCCACTTACCATTTTTCACGTTATACAACGGAAGAAGCTGCGCGTGCAGAAGCAAGATTTTATATAGCTGCGGCTCAAAGATTGGGGCTTCCAAAAAGCACTCTTATGGTCAATGACTTTGAGGATGCTAAAATGCAACCAAATATTAACAGCAATACCCAAGCATGGGCTGATGAGATGCGAAAAAATGGCTATACCAATCTCATGTTTTACACAAGCGCTAGCTGGTTAGATGAAAATAATCTCCATAAAAAAGGACCTGTTAATACTGCGCAGTTTGGGATTGAAAACTTTTGGGTTGCTCAGTATCCAGCACCGAAACTTTCTGCGAATGATGCTAAAACTCTTCGTTATAATGGAAAGGCAGGAGCTTGGCAGTTCTCTTCTCAAGCAGAATTACTTCCAGGTAAACACCTTTTTGATCATAATATTGATTATACAGGGCGATTTACAGCAAATTATAAACAGACGTCGGATCCAACCCAAGGTAATTTGAGTGGAAAGATTTCCGTCGTTAACAATGACACAATGACAGGACGCTTTGATGTTTTAATCTCAGATGTCAAGGCTCCAAATGGTGTTGCATCCGTATCTGTCCCAATCTGGTCAGATGTGAATGGTCAGGATGATTTGGTATGGTATGTGGCTACCAAACAAAACGATGGTACCTACAAGGTTAGTGTGAAAGCCAGCGACCATAAAAACTCAACGGGTAAATACAACATTCATCTCTACTACAACCAGTTAAATGGGAAGCAAATTGGTGTAACAGCAACAACCACAGAAGTTACGATTGGAAAACGACCAGAGGAATTAAGACCAAGTGGAAAATTAAGCATTGAAAATAAAAATGATCAAACAGGAACCTTTGATGCGGTTATTCGTAATGTTGTAGCTCCAACTGGTTTGAAGGAAGTCTTGGTTCCAGTTTGGTCTAACCAAAATGGTCAGGATGATTTGATTTGGCATAAAGCAGTTCTTCAAAGTGACGGTAGCTACCGTGCGACTGTCAAAGCGTCTGATCATAAGAACGATAGTGGGAAATACAACGTTCATGTACATTTTATTGATTCCAATAATCATCGAAGTTATGTGACACAGACAGTTACAGAAATTCAACAAAACAAACCAAGTGGTACGTTGACAATTGAAAACAACAATTCAGAGACAGGAACCTTTGATGCGGTTATTCGTAATGTGGTGGCACCAAATGGTTTGAAGGAGGTTTTGGTTCCTACTTGGTCTAACAAAAATGGTCAGGATGATCTAGTATGGCATAAAGCAATCCGTCAAAGTGATGGAAGCTATCGTGCAACTATTAAAGCGAGCGATCATAAGAATGATAGTGGGAAATACAGCGTTCATGTACATTTTATTGATGCCAATAATCATCGAAGTTATGTGACAGAGACAGTTACAGAAATTCAACAAAACAAACCAAGTGGAAAATTAAGCATTGAAAATAAAAATGATCAAACTGGTACCTTTGATGCAGTGATTCGAGATGTTGTAGCACCAAATGGCTTGCGCGAGATCTTGGTTCCAACATGGAGCGAGGTAAATGGTCAGGATGATTTGATTTGGCACAAAGCAGAACGTCAAGAAGACGGTTCTTATAAAGCAACAATTAAATCAACCGATCACAGAGATTCATTAGGCAAATATAAACTTCAAGTAATTTATGTGGACAATAGTGGTCAATCACAGCTAATTACAGAAGGTTCTACTGAAGTAACAAGAAAAACATCCGGTACCCTTTCTATCGAAAACAACAACAAGGATACAGGAACCTTTGACGTCATTATCAAGGATGTCTACAGCCCTAAAGGTGTACGAACTGTTCAAGTTCCAACTTGGTCTGATAAGGACGGTCAAGATGATATCCGTTGGTATGAAGCAACTCGTCAAGCGAATGGAGATTATAAAGTATCCGTCAAAGCGAGCGATCACAAAAATTCTACAGGCTTGTACTATGTCCACCTTTACTATATTCAAAATGACGGTAGTCGAGTAGGCGTGTTGGCTTCTTCAACTGAAGTTGAGTTCCGTAATGCCAATACGAAAACACGTGCCTTTATTAAAAATGTCAATGTAGAAGCAGGGACTTATACGGTAGAAGTGGATCAAGCCCCTCAGGGTCGTCAAATTAAAAATGTTCGTGTCGCAGCCTGGTCTCAAGATCACCAAGAAAATCTTTACTGGTATTCAACAGCACCGACTGGTACGCAGACGGATGTTCATGTTTCGGCTGTTAACCATAAGAACCTTGCTGGCAACTATACGACACACGTTTATGTAGACTATGTCGATGGTGGAGTTGAAGGATTTAACCTTGGTCAAACAGCCTTGAATCCGCGTGGTACAACTGGACAAACAGGCTTGAGTCCTCGTGTTGACAGTGGTCAACGGGATCGTGTTCTACGAGCTGCAGCCAGTCTGGTTGGGGTCCGTGGAGGTAGTGCGGCACATCAACAATTAGTGAATGATTATAACAGTGTGCGTCCTCTCCCTGTAGGTTATGCAGTGAAGAATACAGATGACTGGTGTGATGTCTTTGTAACAACGATTTTCCAACGCGAAGGTCTTAGCGATTTAGTTGGTCGTGAATGTGGGGTCGAACGTCACATTCAGATTTTCAAACGTCTTGGAATTTGGAATGAAGATGGAGGTTCTACACCAAAAGCAGGGGATATTATCACCTTCAACTGGGATCAAGATAGCCAACCTAACAATGGTTTTGCAGACCACATTGGAATTGTTGAGAGCGTTTCAAATGGGGTTATTCACACCATTGAAGGAAACTCAAATGATCAGGTTCGTAGAAAAACCTACCGAATCGGTCATGGCAATATCCGAGGATTTGCTAGCCCACGTTATCAATAATAAAGAAGAAACATTTGCTTCTTTTCAGATTGAAGAAAAAGTCCATTTTGGACAATTTTCTTCAATCTTTTTCTTTTACTCTAGAAAGTAAAAACTCATAAAAATAGTGGTATATCAGCATTTCTAAGAGTTTTCAATATATTGTATCCGGTCTCTAAAAGGGGAAATTTTTTAATTGCTGAAAGGATTTGTCTACATTCTGTTATTTTTTGTTTAATTTGTAATAAAGGGGGAAAAAATTTGATGATGTTTCTGTTTTTTAGGCTATTATTCGGAATTTGTGTAGGATAATTTGAAGTTGAAATAATTATTTGACAATAGGATTTTTTTGGCGTACCATTTCAATAAATAGTGATAAAAATAATATTTGGTGTGAACCGGTCTATTATTTTTATGAAAGGGAGACGAATAATGAAAAAATTGACAAAATTAGGAATTGCAGTATTTTCAGTAGTTACTTTAAATGCCTTTACGTCAACAATTGCCTACGCAGATGAGAATACAGATAGTACTTCTTCAGCACCATCAACTGTTTTGACATCTAATTCTCAAGATTTAAATGAAGCGAATCCTGTGATGCAACCAGAGAGCGTGGCTTCTTCTCAACAAGATAATATTGTAAGTAACGGTGGGCATGTGAATGTAGAAGGTCATCCTGCAACACTCAGTAGCGATGGAGAACATGTCACCTACTCCTATACAGTTGCTTATCAAAGAATGCACTCTAGTGATCAAATGATGACGGTGAGTGATCTTGCAATTCGGATTCCGAATCTTCCGGAAGCTAAGGTGGATTTTACATTAGTTGGGACAAGGGATGAAAATGGAAATCCTGTTGCGGTCAATGCCCCTATGAAGGTGATTGATCGGGAAACTCTGAATGAGGATCACGACAACATACCATTTAATCTTCCAACTGCAGAAGAAGTCGCTTCTGGTCAGACTCCTTATGTGGTTAATAATAAGGAATACGATTTTGTTGATAGTGAAAAAATGTTGTCGTATAGCATTTATACGAATTTGTCTAAAAGTCAAGCAGTTCGAGTTGCTGTCACTCTTCCACTAGAAGAGTCCAAGAAAATCAAGTATTTAGCGATTGATGCCCGAATGGACTGGAAGTCAAGTAGCGAGGGAGGGCTCTCTGGTTATGAGAACGGGTCTCAACATTTGGAGGAGTATTCTTCGCATAGTGTGTACTCAAATAATGATGTTGAGGATCTTGGTGTTTTAGCGAATCCAGCCTTAATTAATGAGAGTTATGTTCGTGATGGTCACTTGATTAGATCTGTATCGAACCCGAAAACCTATATTACTCCGAACAATGGTGATTGGACTACGATTCCAAATGATACGAATATTGATGAACAGACATTTTTTAATTTTGTTCGAATCTTTACGCTAAGAAATGGTTCTGCTACATATTACGTATCAGAGACAGAAGATATGGCCGATCAGGATGTATCAACTTTGTCCCAAGGGGATGTTGTTGTGGATTATGTCTTGAAAGGGACCGATAGGCAACTGCGGGACCGTTATATCGATACTCCAACGCTACCAATTTATGGTTCAAATGGACAACCTTTACCGTATAATGCAGCGGAGAATGTGAATGAGCAACCTCAATCACTCATAGTGAATGGTCAAAAATATGTATTAGTCGGTCTTTCTCCATCATCTGCACCTACATCAGGTTTCTTAAAAGAAGGAACAACTCATGTCGTATATGAGTATGAAATGGCAGCTCCAACACCAACACCAACACCAACACCAACACCAGAACCTATTCCTGTTCAACCTCATACTCCGATAAATCATCCTCAACAAGATATTCTAAAACCATCGAAAAATGTAACAAAAGAAACAGTGGATCCGACATTTAAAGAGATAGTTGACTCGACAGCTACTGCTGATTACAAGCAAGTTGACTCGGACCAACAACATTTGCCGCGTACAGGAGTCACAGGTTCTCAATGGGTTCTGAGTATCTTGGGAGGACTGACAACTCTACTTGGATTGTTTTTGTTTTCAAAAAATGGGAAAAAACAGACATTAAAAGAGTCAGATGACCGTTAAAATTTCAACTACGAAAATTGAAAGAACATAGCCTTGATTGACAGGGCTATGTTCTTTTGCTTCTTTTTCAGTTTTTCAACCCTTTTTCAAAACTCTTGGAAGGGGCCTCGACTTGGATGGTTTCAAGGGTTAATGGATTGGTAAAGGTCAAGCGGTGAGCATGGAGCATGAGTCGCTCTCCGCGTGCAGGGTTATAGAGAGGGTCCCCGACAATCGGATGTCCATGATGGGAGAGATGAACCCGGATCTGATGGGTCCGCCCCGTCTTGAGCAGGCATTTGACCAGGCTGTTTCGCCCGATTTTTTTCAGTTGCGTCACCTGGGTTTCTGCGTACTGCCCCTTGCGTGGATCGACCAGGCGCTTGCGCCGATCGTGGCGATCGCGTCCGATTTTATCCTTGTAGACGGTGGTTTTTTGTGCTAAGCTACCTTGGATCAAGGCCCAGTACTCGCGTTGGATGTTTTTATCTTCTAAAATTCGGTTGAGAATGGGCAGAATAAAAGGGTTTTTGGCAAATAAAATGGCCCCACTGGTTTCCTTGTCTAGGCGGTGCACGACGTAGCAGGTAGATCCAACATAGCTGGAAACATGGTTGAGAAGAGCGATTTCCGTCGGCTCATTGGCATGGGTCTTCATACCTTCAGGCTTATTGACGATGATGACATGCTCATCCTGATAGAGTTCTTCGACCAGACTCGGTTCCCCTTCTGGGAGCTCTTTTTCAGGGTAATCGTCCGCGTCAAAGATCAGCTGGATCTGGTCTCCTTTTTGAACGGGGCTCTGCCAGTTGATGGTCTCTCCATTGACCAAGACATGCTTCTTGGTTCGTAAAAAATGCCGGATCTTACGGGGAATGAGGAAGTAGTCCTCAAGCAGCTCTTTCACAGTCATTTGGGGAAAGGATTGTGGAATGGTAAATTGATAGTTCATGACCCTATTGTAGCAAAATCTAAGCTTAAAGAAAACTAAATGGGAGAAGGGGATGAGCGATCTTTTCTTGCTAGGACAAGGATAAGGTGTTACAATAACAGGTATGAATAGAATAAAAGAATTATTTGAAAACCTGATCACTTTTTTTAGAAAGGATCATCCGCCCAAAGCGGTGGCAGAAGAAGTGCCAGACACGGAACTACCGGAAGAGACAGTAGAGCCGACTTATAGTCGCTCAGGCAAGCACAGAAGCAAACCGCTCTCTCAACACCCCTTCCGTCGTTTCTGGCGTCGCTTCCATTTGACCAAGATTCTCCTGATCATTGGGCTAGGCTTTAGCCTCTTGACAGGGGGCTATCTCTTCTACCTCGCTAAGACGACCAACGTCAAGGACTTGCAGAATGCACTGAAGGCGACTACCATTATCTATGATAAGAATGGGGACCAGGCGGGAAGTTTGACCGGGCAAAAAGGAACCTATGTCGAACTCGATGCCATTAGTGAGAATCTGCAACATGCTGTGGTCGCAACAGAGGACCGGAGCTTCTACAAGAATAGCGGGATCAACTATGGTCGCTTCTTCTTAGCGATTTTGACTCTGGGTCGCTCAGGTGGGGGGTCGACCATCACCCAGCAGCTAGCCAAGAATGCTTACCTGTCTCAGGACCAGACGGTGGAGCGCAAGGCCAAGGAATTCTTCTTGGCGCTTGAAATCAATAAGAAATACAGTAAAAAAGAGATCCTCACCATGTACCTCAACAATGCCTATTTTGGAAATGGGGTTTGGGGAATTGAGGATGCTTCCAAGAAGTATTTTGGGGTTTCAGCCAGTCAATTAAGCCTGGATCAGTCTGCGGTACTCGCAGGTATGCTCAAGGGACCCGAAATCTATAACCCGCTCTATTCAGTAGAGAATGCGACCAATCGCCGCAATACGGTCCTCCAAAATATGGTGGCGGCTGGCTATATTGACCAGAAAACGGCTGATCAGTCGGCGGCTGTGGATATCCATGGCCAGCTGGTCGATGCCTATGAAGGCAAGTCGGAGGATTACCGCTACCCATCCTATTTCGATGCGGTCATCAATGAAGCGGTCAATGAATACGGCCTGACCGAAGAAGACATTGTCAAAAATGGCTACCGGATCTACACCGAGCTGGATCAAAATTACCAAGCAAGTATGCAGGTGATCTATGACAATACAGCCCTCTTCCCAGTAGCGGAAGACGGCACGCGCGCGGAATCTGGTAGTGTGGCACTCGATCCTAAGACCGGAGGGGTTCGGGCTCTCGTAGGGCGCGTCGGCAGTGATGAAAATCCAGGTTTCCGTACCTACAACTATGCCACCCAGGCTGCCCGTAGTCCAGGATCTACCATTAAACCTTTAGTGGTCTATAGCCCAGCTGTTGCGGCAGGTTGGTCGACCAATAAGGAATTGGACAATAGTACCACCCAATATGGAAGCTATGAGGTTAATAACTACGCGGGAATCCAGTCTAGCCCAACGGTACCGATGTACCAGGCCTTGGCAGAATCCCTTAACCTTCCAGCCGTAGCGACCGCTAATGATTTGGGTCTCGATACGGTCTTTGAATACGGGAAAAAATTCGGACTCAACATGGACAAGGTGGACAAGTCGCTTGCCGTTGCCTTGGGAGCCGGTGTGACAACCAATCCGATGCAGATGGCTCAGGCCTATGGAACCTTTGCTAACGGCGGGGTCATGAATGATGCTCACCTCATTACCAAGATCGAAAATGCAAGTGGCCAAGTGGTCAAGAGCCACAGCCAGAAATCAACCCGAGTGCTTAGTGGTTCAACGACAGATAAGATGACTAATATGATGCTTGGTACCTTCAGTAATGGTACAGGGGTTAATGCTGCGCCTTATGGTTATACCATGGCAGGGAAAACCGGTACGACGGAGACCAGCTTTAACAAGGACCTCTCTGGAGACCAATGGGTGATCGGCTACACGCCAGATGTGGTCATCAGTCAATGGCTTGGTTTCCCAACGACCGATGAAAATCACTACCTGACGGACAGTAGTGCTGGAACGGCGTCCGAGATCTTCCGCAATGTTGCCAACAGTGTCCTGCCTTATACAGACGGTACCCAGTTTGACTCGGTGAAGAACTCTTATGCTGAGAACGGCATTGCGCCAGTCGGAGAAGAAAATACAGAAACAGACAGCAAAGAAGACAAAGGTTTCTTTGAGGATGTCAAAGAAAAGGCGTCGAATATGGTCGATGATGCGAAGAAAGCAATCGACGAGGCCGATATCCCAGGCAAAGCAAAAAACGCTTGGGATACCTTCAAAGGCTGGCTTGGTTTCTAATCAAAAAAGAGAGTGGGACAGAAATCGGTAATTCGTTAGAATTCGATTTCGTCGTCCCACCTCCGCACAGTTGAGTAGGGCTGTAAAAGCTGATGAAATCAGCGTAGTAGAGCCCACTCAACCACTGCGTCTTGCTCGACAATCCAAAAATAATTGAGAGGCTAGGACTTTTGTCCCAGCCTCTATTTGTTTAAAGTTCACTATCTGACAAACTAAAGGTATCGCCGTGTTGCAAATCTCCGTACTGGTAGCCCCGTTTGAACCAGCGCATGCGTTGTTCCGAAGTCCCGTGGGTAAAGCTATCTGGCACCGAGTAGCCGTAGGCTTGCTCCTGGAGAGTGTCGTCACCGACGGCATGGGCTGCATTCATAGCTTCTTCGATATCGCCGATATCTAGAAGATTTCGGTCTTGAATGGAGCGGGCCCAGACACCTGCTAGGTAATCGGCTTGTAGCTCAATGCGGACACTGATGGCATTTCGTTCCTTTTCAGAAAGACCTTGCTGCATCCGATGGTATTTGCCAAGGATCCCCAGCTCATTTTGTACGTGGTGGCCGACTTCGTGGGCGATGACGTAGGCCATGGCAAAGTCCCCACTGGCCTTGTATTTGGTGGTCAATTCCTTGTAGAAGCTCATATCCAAATAAATTTTCTTGTCGGTTGGACAGTAGAAAGGGCCAGCCGATGCTTGACCTACCCCACAGCCTGTCTTTGTCCGTCCAGTATAGAAGACTAGTTTGGGCTCCTGGTAGGTTCGTCCTTCGGTTTGAAAGACCTTGTGCCAATGATCTTCTGTTGTCCCAAGGACCTTGCTGACGAACTGGGCATCTGCATCGTCGACATGGGTCTTGTTGGTGCGCGTGACTTGGGTGGACTGGTAAGGTTGAGAAGAAGTCCCATTTCCAAAGAGACCTCCAAGGCTAGCTCCTCCTCCTAGAAAGACTATGAGGAGGATAATGATGATCTTACTCTTGAAGCTTCCAGGCGATAGTAAGATCTGTAAAATCCCTCCGCCAAGGTTACTGTTGCTAGAAGACTGGGAGTAGCTTTGCCCTCGCCGATCTTCAATGTTGTCACTCTCTTTTAGGTGATCACTTTTCATATTCGTCTCCTTTTGTTTTATTTTACCAAAAATGAGGAGAAAACCAGTGGGATAACCCTTTAGATTTGCTTTTTTCTGGACACTAGATTTTCTATTCTTGTCAAAATGTAGAAATCTTGCTATAATGGGGTGAACGGAGGCGTTATGGCACTAAAAAAAGCAAGTCTAGCGTGTACGGTTTGCGGATCACGCAATTACTCCATTAAGTTGAGTGGGACACCAAAACCAACACGTCTAGAAGTCAATAAATTCTGCAAGCATTGCAGCAAGTATACCATCCATAAAGAAACACGATAGGAGAGAGTTGTGAAATTCATTAAAGATATTTTCGTCTTACTAAAAGATACAACTTGGCCAAATCGCAAGGAAAGATGGAAAAACTTTATCTCAGTGATTGAGTACACCGCTTTCTTTGTAGCTTTGATTTATTTGTTCGACAAAGTCATTGCACGTGGCCTATTGCACATGATCAATTTCTTTTAAGAAAAGAAGCCAAGAGGCTGGGCAACAACTGTCCAGCCTTTGATTTTTGATAGGAATAACTGCAAGACGCAGTGGCTGATTGCTCAAAGCACTGCTTTGAGGTGGCGGATAAAACTTGCGAAGCAAGTATCCTAAGTCTTTGTTCGCTTTTTAAGCTTCAAAGATGGCCTATGTGGACGGAAACAATGTTTCCTTTATCTGCAACCTCCAACAGTCTCCTAGACTGTTGGAGCTATGCGGGGGTGGGAAGATTGAAAAGGTTCGGGGAACCTTTTCAACCTTTTTATATCGGAGTTCTTTCCCACTCCCACTTTTTGTAGTCTTTTCTTAAAAATAAATCAGCAAACCTCTTTGCATTCCTGCAAAATGTGGTATAATGAAGCTAGGAAAAGGAAAGCCAAGAGGCTTTTTTTAGTATGTTCACAAAAGCTAGAGCAGGCTAAACAGAAAGAAAGGATGCCCAAATGGACAGTTTTGATAAAGGCTGGTTTGTACTACAAACCTACTCAGGATATGAAAACAAGGTAAAAGAGAATCTTTTGCAACGTGCGCAAACTTACAATATGTTAGAAAATATCTTGCGTGTAGAGATTCCAACTCAAACCGTACAAGTTGAGAAAAATGGTAAAACAAAAGAAATCGAAGAAAACCGATTCCCAGGTTATGTCTTGGTAGAAATGGTCATGACAGATGAAGCTTGGTTTGTTGTTCGGAATACACCGAACGTCACTGGTTTCGTTGGATCACACGGGAACCGTTCAAAACCAACTCCATTGTTGGAAGAAGAAATCCGCAGTATCTTGCTCTCTATGGGTCAAACTGTTCAAGAGTTTGATTTGGATGTCAAGGTGGGCGATACAGTTCGTATCATCGACGGTGCCTTCACAGACTATACTGGTAAGATCACTGAAATTGATAACAACAAGGTGAAAATGGTCATTTCTATGTTCGGTAACGATACGGTTGCAGAAGTGAACTTGAACCAAATTGCTGAATTGTAAGAAACGAAATGAGGCTGGGACAAAAGTCCTAGCCTCTCAATTATTTTTGGATTGTCGAGCAAGACGCAGTGGTTGAGTGGGCTCTACTACGCTGATTTCATCAGCTTTTACAGCCCTACTCAACTGTGCGGAGGTGGGACGACGAAATCGAATTCTAACGAATTACCGATTTCTGTCCCACTCTCTCTTTTCTTACAACAAATGCGCCTCGTGTTTTTGGAAGACTTCTTTTCCAAGCTCTACTAACTTGGTGATCAAATCTGTATAGTTGAGTCCCATATTGTCCCAAAGCAAAGGATACATAGACCATTGGGTAAATCCAGGCATGGTATTGAGTTCGTTTAAGAAGATCTCTCCTTTATCGGTATAGAAGAAATCACAACGCGCTAAACCTAGACCACCGATTGCACGAAAGGCTTTTTCTGCGTTGGTCCGCATGGTTTTCACAACCTCAGGGTCCAATTGAGCTGGAATCGCCATGGTAATTTTGTTGTCGATGTATTTGGCATCATAATCATAGAAGGCCACATCTTTCACAACTTCACCTGGCAAGGTGCTCTTCACATCATAGTTTCCAAGCAGTCCAACTTCAATCTCACGCGCATTAACCCCTTGCTCTACTAAGACACGGCTATCGTATTTAAAGGCTAATTCAAGAGCAGTCCGAAGTTCTGTTTGGTTTTCAGATTTTGAAATCCCAACACTAGAGCCCATATTGGATGGTTTGGTAAAGACAGGATAAGAGAGATTGGCTTCAATTGCAGCAATTTTCTCTTCCAAGTCATCGCCTTCCACTACAGCTACATAAGGAACTTGTGAAATCCCTGCAGACTCCAAGACCCGTTTGGTCGTGATCTTGTCCATCGCAACACTGGAAGCTAGGATGCCACAGCCAACATAAGGCATCTTCAAGACTTCTAAGAAGCCTTGAATGGAACCATCTTCTCCCATTGGTCCATGAAGAACTGGAAAGACCACTGCTCCTTCCTTGTAAATCGCAGATGGTGCCACTTTTTTAGACCAGTCCACTGTATCATTGGTCATCAATTTCTCATCATCCGCTGGTTTCTCTTCAAAAGCTTGCGTCTGGATGAAGTCTCCTGACTGCGTAATAAAGTAGGTTTGAACCGAAAATGCTTGGTAATCAATCGCGCGCATCACGCTTTCTGCTGAAAGAACAGAAACTTCACGTTCTGCACTACGTCCACCATACAACAGGATTAAGTCTTGTTTACTCATATTTTCTCCCTAATTGTTCCCTTGATTTCTTACTTGATAGTATACCACAATGATAGCCCTTTCGAAAGAACTTCTCTTATAATTCTGTCCGATTTTCAATCGCGCGAAGCAAGGTCACTTCGTCCGCATACTCGATATCGGCTCCAACTGCCAGTCCCCGTGCCAAACGTGTCACTTTGATCCCTGCTGGCTTGAGCACGCGTGAGATATACATCGATGTCGCTTCCCCGTCTGCCGTCGCATTGGTCGCAACAATGACCTCTGTGACTGTTCCATCCATCAAGCGACTAATCAAACTCTTGAGATTGATATCATCGGGTCCCACGCCATTCATGGGCGAGATTAAGCCATGCAAGACATGGTAACGACCGTGGTATTCCTGGATATTCTCCATAGCAGATACATCCCGGCTATCTTCTACAACCAGAATGAGGGATGGATCTCGCGTTTCATCTCGACAAATCTCGCAGGTTTCTTCATCGGTTAAATTTCCACAAATACTGCAATACCCCAGCTCACGCTTGGCATTCAGTAAGTTCTTGGCAAATTCATTGACATCATCATCTGACATACCAATCGTGTAAAAAGCCAGACGAGTCGCTGTTTTGATCCCAATTCCTGGCAACTTCGAATAGCTGTCAATTAATTTTGCAATAGGTGCTGGATAAAGCATAATTTCCTTTCTAATTCATGGGGTGTTTCTGATTGTATAAATTAATAATGTCACGCGCAATGGAATGACTGACCGTCGCTTGTAGATTAGTATTATGTGGAAAAACCACTGCTACCGCAATCTTTGGATTGTTTGATGGTGCATAAGCCACAACATTGGTATTAATGGCTTGTTTGCCTCCATCGACTGTGGTTTCAGCTGTACCGGTCTTTGCACTAATGGGCACACTAGCACCTCGACCCACGGTCTTTCCTGTCGTTAACCCACTCGTACCATTTGCAACTTGGTAGAACCCTTGCTTGATCAAAGCCATGTCCTCCGCTGAGATATGCACCTGATTGAGCTCCTTAGTTTCGATCGCTTTTTTCAACTGACCAAGGCCCCCTTGATCATTATTGTCATAGATGCCTTCAACGACATGAGGACTCACCCTCTTCCCATCATTCGCAACTGTCGCCACATACTGGGCCAATTGCATAGGTGTATAGTTGTCAAACTGGCCAAAGGCATTGGTCAAATAATTGCCGACTGTATACTCTTTCGGGATAAAACCAGTCGATTCATTGGGAAGGTCAATCCCCGTTGTCGTTCCAAGACCATACTCTGCAAAAGTAGAACGGAGTTTTTTCATAGCAGGGTCTACTTGATCCACTTGTAAGGTCATGTTTGGAGTGTAGGGTTGCCCCATCATCTTAAGGGCAATTTGGACCATATAGGTATTAGAGGAGTATTCCAAAGCCTCCACCGCATTGATGGAGCGACTACCGTATTGGGTAAACCAAGAATTGATAGGAGCTGATCCTGCAAAAACAATCGGCTGATCGGTCAGCACCTGATTCCCAGAAATGGCTCCATTTTCCCATCCCGAAGTCAAGGTCGCTCCTTTGACCACGGATCCTGGGACGAAGACGTTGGTCACTGTTCCCAAAGCATCTGCTGATAGATCTTGACTACCAGCCTGATGTTTAATCCCTGCCATGGCAAGGACCTTCCCTGTACCGGGCTCCAGGGCTACTGCATAGACACCTTCGGAGTAGGTCGCATTTCCAGCTTGCAACTCTGCGCTAAAGGCGGAGCGAAGGATATCTTCCACTCCCTTTTGGAAATCCAAATCAATCGAGAGCTTGAGGTTTTCTCCCTTAGCCCCTTTCGAAACGTCGACCACTTTTTCTATGTTGCCATTCTTATCCAGAAGAATTTCTTTTTCACTGCGTTTCCCTTGGAGAACTTCTTCATATTCCTTTTCGAGATAAGACGTTCCAACCCGGTCATTAAGAGCGTAACCTTTTTTGACATACTGGTCGACCTCCTCTGCTGGAAGCCCCGCCTGCTCGGTTGAGACATTCCCAATAATAGAGGCTAGAGGAGTATCCAAAACCTTGCGGTCCCAGCTAGTCGTGATGGCAATTCCCGGAAAATCTTGACTGTCAGCAGTGATGGTCGCAATCTGCTCAGCACCTAACGCTTTCGTCGTAATGATTCCCGTCGCAAAATTCTCCACAGCATTCATCTGGCTGTAAAGATAGATGATCTTTTTCTCATCATCAGTGTAACCGAGTTTCGAAGGATCAATGCTGTCCACTGCCGCTTGATAGATTGTAGCTTCCGGCAGACGATTTCCATCTGTATCATATTTCTTTTTCTCAGGCAGATGTTCCACGACCTCTTGATAGACTTTGGTATTGGCTAGATAATAGTCTACTTCTTGCCGTTCGGTCACTTGAGGATCCTCTACATCAACGTACTGTAAGAGTTTCCCTGCAGTCTCTCGCATTTCTTGGGCTGTCATTTTACGATCCCGCGTAAATGTCAGAACCTGTTTCCCCACATTTTCCACCAAGGGCTTGCCAGAAGCATCATAGATTTGTCCTCGCACACTCCCTTGTTTGACCGTCTTTTTCGTAGCTTTTGCCAATTTATCCGTATAATAGGATTGGTGAGTGATCTGCATATAGCCAAGCCGAGCAATCAGAACTAAAAAAAGAAGGCAAATCAAACTAAACAGCAGATATAGCCTGCGTGTTATCGAATGATTCTCAAACTTCCGTATTTTTTTCTTCATGAAATTTTCTATCCTTCTTTTCTAATAAACACTTTCCTTTCATTTTACTATTTTTTCAAGAGTATCTCAAGAAAATGAAGAGGCCTTTCCTGGAATTTTACAAAGAAAAAAGATTGGACCTGCTCGCCCAATCTCTTCTTCTTAATAGGTCACAACATTAATTTTTCCTTTGTCATACTCAGCAATGAAAATGTCCAAAACGTTGTCATAGCCTTCTTTTTCCAATTCAGCCAGCAGCCACTCTTCGCTTTTCCCAATTGTTTCCAAAATTTCAAGCTGAACCACTCCATCAGTAATGATCGGGTATTTAGGATTTTCATCCCCCGCACGGACAACGATCATTTGACCATTTTGTTCAATAACCGCTCGTTTCACTCCCTTTAATTGGAAAATCCCTTGTGAGCGCAATTTCAAGGCAACATCTGAAGCAGAAAGTCCTTTGGAACGACACGCTTCCGGATCCAGTTTCCCATTTTTAATGATGACAGTTGGTTTCCCATCAATCAAATGCTTCATAAAACGAACATTGGTATTGAGCCATTTTAAGAGCAAGATCAAAATGGTCCACATCAAGAGAATCACAATGTATTGAAGAATGGTAATGGAGCTATTGTAAATAACCCCACCAATAATTCCCCCCAGAACAAAGTTCTGTATCTGGTCTACTGCAGAACTTGGTGCTAGATTGCCTTTACCGGTCACATTGATTACAAATACTAAGGAAATCAAGCCCAGAGCCAATTTAATCAAAATGGTTAAAAAATTTACTGTCATTTGTTCACCTCCACAAGTTCCACGTCCGTTTTATACAGATCCATCTTTTCCAATAGGTAGCTATCTGGGTCAGAGCCTGCGATAGCCCGATAATAAACTTCTCCAACTTTCAGGATTGCCCCATCTGTGGCTGCCGAAGTATTGACATAGACGTCTTCTTTTTTGACATCCAACTCCTTCGAAATGACCTCAATAAAATGCAGAGATCGTTGGAACTGGTCGTTATTACTTTGGCTATTTTGAAAATTACTGATGCTGATCAAGACCACTGCAACCAGAGTCAAAATCGAGATAATGGATAATTCACGGAATTTGCTATCGTGCTTATCCCGATAGGCTTTCACCGCAAAGAAACCAGTCAGTAGAATGAGCAAGCCAGAGATCCCAATGCTCACCCAATTTTGCTGACTAATCTGGCTCAATACATAGTCATAAGAGTAAAATTTCATAATGAACTCCCTTTCTCCAAATGAATTCAAGCTATTATAATGGATTTCAGGAGAGAATTCAAGGCATTCTAATCAGAAAAAAATATATTTTTTGTTATAATAAAATTATCTATCATGTCAAGAAAAGGAAACACAATGAAACTCATTTCATGGAATATCGACTCGCTTAATGCTGCATTAACCAGTGATTCGGCACGCGCTAAACTTTCTCAAGAAGTTCTCCAAACCTTGGTTGCTGAGGATGCGGATATCATTGCTATTCAAGAAACCAAGTTATCCGCCAAAGGACCTACCAAAAAACACCTCGAAATCCTTGAGGAGCTCTTCCCACAATATGAAAACACCTGGCGTTCTTCTCAAGAGCCTGCTCGCAAAGGCTATGCTGGAACCATGTTCCTCTATAAAAAAGAGCTTACTCCCATTGTGACTTTCCCAGAAATCGGAGCTCCTTCGACCATGGACTTGGAAGGTCGGATCATTACACTAGAGTTTGATAAATTTTTCGTTACTCAGGTCTACACACCAAACGCTGGTGATGGACTCAAACGATTGGAAGAACGTCAAGTCTGGGATGTCAAATATGCGAAATACTTGGCTGAACTAGACAAGCAAAAGCCTGTCCTTGCAACCGGTGACTACAACGTTGCTCACAAGGAAATCGACCTTGCTAACCCTGCCAGCAACCGTCGTTCACCAGGTTTCACAGACGAAGAACGTGAAGGATTTACAAATCTTTTGGCCAAAGGATTTACAGACACCTTCCGTCACCTCCACGGTGATGTGCCGGAGCGTTACACTTGGTGGGCGCAACGCAGCAAGACTTCAAAAATCAACAATACAGGCTGGAGAATCGACTATTGGTTGACTTCAAACCGCATTGCTGACAAGGTCACTAAATCAGATATGATTGACTCTGGAGCACGTCAAGATCATACACCAATTGTATTGGAAATTGATTTGTAAGGATGTTCTTTATGAATTTCAATGCAGTGATTCCTGAGTTTATTGTATCGAATATAGAGCAGTCCCGTTCCTTCTACTGTGATTTACTGGGTTTTACCATCGAATACGGGCGACCAGAAGAGAACTTCCTTTTCCTTTCTCTCGAAGATTGCCAGCTAATGATAGAGGAGGGAACAAAGGAGGAGCTAGCTGAACTGACCTATCCATTTGGTCGTGGAGTCAATATCTCCTTTGGCATAAAAGATGTCCCTAGACTCTATCAAAAATTGCTAGAATCTAACTATCCTATTCATCGTCCATTGACCAAAAGAGAATTTCGTGTTGGTGAACAGTATATCTATCCTCATGAATTTGCAGTTTTAGATCCAGATGGCTATTTTTTAAGATTTAGTGAATAGAATAATCATCACCCGTCTATGAGCTATAACCAAAAATCTATTATTTGGGGTGCAGTTCAATAGCGGGTAATTTGTTTATCTTTCATCCAAAAGAACGAGACGGACTATCATTCGAGACCTAAAAAAGCCGGCCCCTTCTTACAGGGGCCGGCTTTTTTTGCTCATCTTCAATGAAAGATCAATTTTATTTTTTCTTCTCAATATGATCTTTGAGATCTTCTTGAGCTTTTTTATTGGATTCTGCTTTTTTCTTCAACCATTCTTCTTTGGCCTTGTTAAAGTCTTTTGTTGTGACAACATCTTTGGACATTTCAAGGTATTTGTAGAATGTTCCTGTTCCTTTTGTACCAACCCATGAAGCAGCACGACTGTATGGTACGGTCCGTTGAAGCATTGGAGAACCACCATTTGAAACAGTTGGAAGCGTAATCGCACTATCCGTCAACCAAGCTTGTGCTGCTGCATATTTTTCGTAGCGTTTTGCTTGATCCAACAATTCAGCATCCGCATCTTTTAACATGTTGGCGTATTGGTCCAAACCAACCGCTGCAATGGCTGGGTTGTTTGTTCCCGCATCTATACCAAAATAGTATGAAACTGAACCATTGACTGGGCTGATACTTTCGAGATAAGTGGATGGATCTTGGTAGTCAGGGGCCCAACCACCGCCTGAGATATCGTAATCTCTCGCAGCTGCTGTATCACTGAAATAGGTGATATTTTGGAAATCATCATCCGAAACCTTTTGAAGGTCCACAACGACATTGTCTGTACCAAGCGCTGACTCTACAGATTGTTTGAAGGAGCTAGCTTGTTGGACCATGCTGTTGTCCACTTGGCTGACAATATAGTCCAAATGAATTGGGAATTGAACTCCTTGTTTTTGCAATTCAGCTTTAGCTTTCGCAAATGAAGCCTTGGCTTTTTCTGGGCTGTAAAGGCTTGTTTGACCATCGTCCAGATTCACACCCTTCCATTGGTCTCCATAGGTAACCAATTGTTTTTCAACGACTTTACCAAAATCTTCTCCATTGATTTGGACATAGGTTGGTGGCACCAAGGTACTACGAAGGGTATTTTCAGCCGCATCAGCCCCGGATACTTGTGCTGCATAAGATTTACGGTCAAATGCAAAGTTTACCGCTTGACGGAAATCCTTGTTCAGGATTGCTTTCTTGGTAGAAGCTTTTTGTTCATCCGTTGTTTTGGCAGTGTGGTCATACTTTTGACGGTCCAAGTTGAATCCAAGATAGTAGGATGTTCCTAATTGTAAACCGTAGACAATGTTGTCGCCAAAGTTTTTCTTAACGCTCTTGTAAGTCGAGCTGTTTGGCATAACAGATGCAAAGGAATATTGACCTTTTTCAAAGTTTTTAATAATAGAATCTGGGTTTGATCCATCGTTAAAGGTCAATTTGACATGATCGATATGAATATTTTTCGCATCGTAATAGTCTTTGTTCTTGACCAATTCAATCTCAGATTTTGAAGTCAATGATTTCAAGTAATATGGACCATTGTATAAGATGCTGCTAGGTTTCAAAGAACCAAAATCTTTTCCTTGAGATTTCAAGAAATCAGCATTGACTGGGAAAAGAACACCTGAGGTTGTTTTTGAGTTCCAGAAGCTTTCTGGACGGACCAAAGTATATTGGATGGTGTGGTCGTCTAAGGCTTTGACTCCAACTGTGTTAAAGTCTTTGGTTTCCCCTTTTACATAGGCATCCAAACCTTTGATCGAATTTTGAATCAAGAAGAGACCTTCTGATTTAGACTCAACCGCGTGTTTGATCCCTGTAACAAAGTCTTGAGCCGTTACAGCACCATATTCTTCTCCTTCACTCGTATACCATTTGGCATCCTTACGAAGTTTGTAAGTATAGGTTAATCCATCTTCAGAGACAGTCCAATCTTCTGCTAGACTTGGCACAAAGTTTCCGTATTGGTCGTTTTCAAGAAGACCATCTACAAGGTTACTTGTGACATCTGAAGTTGTTGTACGAGTTGCAGCGATGTAATCCAAGGTATTTGGATCCGCTGAATAGACGAATGAGTAGGTTGCTTGATTGCTACTACCACCACCACACGCTGCTAAGAAAAAGGCACCTGCAACAGAAACTCCTGCAAGAGCTAACAGTTTTTTTGCTTTCATCACTATCTCCTTATGTTAGATTTTCTACCATTATACACTATTTCTTAAAAAAAACCAAATTTATTTTAAAAAAGTTCGTTTTTTCTGAATGAATATAATAAGATATAAAGAAAAAGCATCTTGAAATCGACCTCAAAGAAGCCGGATAGGGGAGTCTAGGCACCTACCACCAGATCCAACAAAGATATCACCTTTCAATCCTTTTAATAAATATACGTTTCATCACAAAAAAGAACCTCTGCACTTTCGAGCAGAGGAACTGATTCCTAATCAAAATGATAGAGTTGTGGATACTGGTCACATTCAGGATTTTTAGGATGGCAGATGGCCCGTCCAAAGTAAATCATGGCTTGGTGAGCCGCCAGCCATTCGCTCTTTGGCAGAACATCCATGACCCGCTTTTCAACTTCCAATGGCGTCGCTGATTTCTTGACAATATCATGGTGCTTGCAGATCCGCTCCACATGGGTATCGACAGCAAAGGCCGGAATACCAAATCCTACACTCATGACGACATTTGCTGTCTTGCGCCCTACTCCTGCTAGACTTTCTAACTCTTCACGAGTCTGAGGTACTTGCCCATCAAAGTTATCCAGCAATTGTTGGGCACATTTTTTTAGAAATTTGGCCTTATTTCGATAGAGGCCTAATTTAGAAATATGCTTGGCGATATCGGATTCACTGGCTGCTGCCATGGCGTGTGGGGTTGGAAAAGCCGCAAACAAACCTGGTGTCGCTTTGTTAACAGCCGCATCTGTCGTCTGAGCTGAGAGCATGACTGCCACTAATAATTCAAAATGATTACGAAAATCCAGACTCGGTTTAGCATCTGGAAAGAGGGCGATAATTTCTTCAATCACATGGCGTGCCCGTTTTTTTGATAAAACCATATTCTCTCCTTTACATTACTAGTCTTTATTATAGCATGAAAGTTCCCTATTTCTGAAAGATTCGGCTTCAAAAAAGGACTAGTCCGTAGACGAGTCCTTTTCAATTAGTCTATAAAATGAGTATGCTTGGTAATCCATTGAGTGACCTTGATATTTAACCAGAACACATAGATCCCAAATGTAATGATGGTAAAGAACCACCATTTGATCCAATTTCCAAATAACTGCATAGCCGTGCCGTCAAAGTACTGACGACGACCATCAATCACGGTATGCTTGACCTTCCAGTTATACATAATGCACACGCCCCAAGGAGCACAAATCCCAAAAGTAAATACTGTAATGAAGGTTGCTAATAAAACATGGCCAATATATGAAAATAGGCCTCCATCAAAATACGATTCACGATACATGTTCAATTTCCCTATATCTTTTCTACACCAATCTCTTCAAGAAGGTAATCAGGGTTTGAGCAGAGCGTTCGCCAGCCTCTACGATAAATTCATCAAATGAGACATTGGCTGCGTGATCTGCTGTATCACTCATGGCGCGAATGACCATGAAAGGACGTCCAGCTGCATGAGCGGCTTGGGCAATAGCTGCCCCTTCCATCTCAACTGCTAATACTTCTGGGAAATGCTCCCGAATTGCTGCGACTTTTTCTTCACTCGCGATAAAGCTATCTCCTGTTGTAATCAAGCCCACATGTGTGGTTGCAGCTTCTTCTTCCAGAACTTTTTTCATTTCTGATACGAAATAGCGACTGGATTCAAAGTAAAGTGGTTGACCTGCCATTTGACCATACTTGTAGCCAAAGGCTGTCACATCCACATCATGATAAGCCAATTTGTCTGCAAGTACGATATCCCCAACAGCCATTCCCGGTGCAACCGCACCTGCAGAACCTGTATTGATAATGGCTTCCACTTTGAAATCATTGGCCAAGACTGCTACACTCATAGCAGACATGACTTTTCCGATACCACTTTCAACCAAAACGACCTCATGGCGTCCAATAGATCCTGTATAGTAGACTTTTCCAAGACGCAGATGCTTTTCCCCATTTTCAAGGGCTTCAACCAAGATTTTCAACTCCTGGGGCATGGCTGCGATAATTCCAATTTTCATGTCATTTCTCTCCTTTTGACGACCTTATAGACGCCAAATAGCAATGATCAAGGCAATGAGGAGCACAATGATCCAGAACAAAATCTTATTGAGTTTGGATTGGACCACACTTTGTTTACGCTCTTCAATGCGACGACTCTTGGTCACAGTGGGCTCCACTTGGATCTGCAAGGTATCCTGTGAATAGCTCTCCTGCGGGCGCTCCATACGGCTTTCTCTCATAGGACGTTCGTAGCCAAATCCCCTGTGGTCTGTCCGAATAATCTTCGTCTCTTCAGCATCGACCATTTTAGGACTCGAAATGTCCTCACCTCGCCTCGCTCGTTCAATCATTTCATCGGTTAATAAAGGTTTTCCCATCGGATCCTCCTCTATTTATTGATTAAGTCCCAGTATTGGATCGCCATGATGGTCTTGGCATCACAGATTTCGCCAGCTTGGATCAAGTCTTTTGCCTCCTCCAAGGTCACTTCTAGCAGCTCTAAGGTCTCATCTTCATCTTGTGGGCGTGGATGTTCCACTTTTTTCAAATTGGTCGCAGCATAGAGTTTGATCCGCTCGTTGCAAAATCCAATGGCAGAATAAAAATCATACAACAGCTCTAGTTCCGCTGAGTAACCAATTTCTTCTTCCAATTCACGTAGAGCAGCCGCTTGGGGATCTGCATTTTCTCCCTTTTCTAACTTCCCTGCTGGGATCTCTACTGAAGTCCTCTCGATCGCCTTGCGGTACTGCTTGACCAAAATAGTCTTGCCCTCATCTGTGATCGGTAAAACCGCTACTGCTCCATTATGAAAAATTAAATCACGCTGAGCTTGACCTTTTCCAGCGGGTAGTGCTACTTGATCAGTCACCACTTGGAAAATCGGTCCCTGATAAATTTCCTTGCGCTCAATGGTTTTTTCTTCAAATTGCATGAGATCCTCCTATTTATTTTTAGGATGGTGTGGCAAGCGAAGAGCATACTCTTCTTTATTCACTTGACGGCCACGACCGATCGCAATCGCATCTGCTGGCACATCTTTGGTAATGGTGGATCCAGCCCCGACTAAGGAATTGTCGCCTAATTCAACTGGTGCAATGATGGTCGAATTTGAACCAACAAAGACATTGTTGCCAATTGTTGTTTTAAACTTGTGTTGGCCATCGTAATTCACCGTGATAGTTCCAGCACCAAAGTTGACATTGCTACCGACTTGGCAGTTGCCAATGTAAGTCAAATGACCTGCTTTGGTATTCTCTCCGATAGACGAACCTTTGACTTCGACGAAGTTTCCGATATGGACATCTTTGGCCAAGCTAGATCCTGGACGAATGTGGGCGTAAGGGCCGACTGTCACACCATCGGCTACTGTGCTCTCTTCAATCATAGAGTTAGTAATAACGGCACCTACCCCAATTTCACTGTCCACAATATAGGTTCCATTAGTTAAGACGGTTTCAGCCCCAATTTTTGTGTGCCCTTTTAGGGTAACATTGGCTTCGATTTGTACCTCAGGAGCGATTTCGACATCGATATCGATATAGGCCGCATCAGGATTGACAAAGCTCACCCCATTGACCATGTGGGCTTGGTTAATGCGACGACGCATGATGCCTTCTGCTGTTGCAAGGGCCACGCGGTCGTTAACTCCGAGGCTTTCATCAAAGTCTTTCAGCGTATAGGCTCCGACTTTTTCACCAGCTTCACGGAAAATCCCGATGACATCTGTGATATAGTATTCACCTTGAGCATTGTTGGTATTGATATTTTTCAAAGCTTCAAAGAGGCGCGCATTGTCAAAGACATAAGTCCCTGTATTGATTTCCTTGATTTGTTTTTCAAAATCTGTCGCATCTTTTTGCTCGACGATGCGAAGCACTTCCGCATTGTCATTACGGACAATCCGACCATAGCCAAATGGATTCGCTGCTTCGGCTGTCAAAATCGTTGCCACATTCTTGTGGTTGATATGGAAGTCAATCAAGTGTTTGAGGCTTTCACCCGTAATCAAAGGAGTATCACCTGCGATGACGAGGGTGTGGCCTTCAAGACCTTCCAAGACTGGCTCTGCCATCATGACAGCATGACCAGTTCCCAATTGTTCGGTTTGTTTGACAAACTCTGTTTGTCCCGCTAAGACTTGCTCTACCAATTCCGCCTTGTGCCCCACAACCGTTACAGTCTTCTCAGGTGAAATGGCTCCAACACTACGGAAGACATGTTCCAACATAGAGATCCCAGCAACCTTGTGAAGAACCTTAGGCAAATCTGACTTCATACGGGTACCTTTCCCCGCTGCTAAAATAATGGCATAATTTGGCATAACATTTCTCTTTTCTGTACAATATCGTACTTATTATACCATTTTTCACCCCTTTTGGAAAATAAGACCCGAACAAAAGGGAGTGGGAAAGAATTTCGACTTAAACAAAAGTTGAAAAAGTTCCCACCCCCGCACAGCTCCAACAGTCTGGGAGACTGTTGGAGGTTGCAGATAA